>Ga0172363_10000110_pt1 | contig 48707 bp, 42 predicted proteins | sample LakKivs2_kivu2a2_FD_114541 | JGI IMG/M metagenome (GOLD analysis project Ga0172363, IMG submission 114541) | Sediment microbial communities from Lake Kivu, Rwanda - Sediment s2_kivu2a2 | ecosystem: Environmental > Aquatic > Freshwater > Lake > Sediment | place: Rwanda: Western Province, Lake... | reverse complement strand
GTCCTGGATTACATTGTCAAACATAGGTTTCATCGTTGACATCGCAGCCCACCATCCGGGGACGTTTTCTATTGCAAGGACATAGACATCCATAACTTCATTCGGCGGATAACTTGCCTTGGTTGCCTTGATTACGCTGACCATTTCACTGAGACTTTTTTCCGGTTTGTTAGGATCTGCCTCTGAAGATTTGTAAACCTTAATATAGACCCTTCTTGCCAGCGGTTCATTCGGCATACTGATAACGTTTACCTGTCTCAGAAAACGCCATCCGGATTTCATCGGTTTATTACCGCTTAACGCATTGTTAGGAGCAGTCACTGTCTTGTCGGTGGTCAATATTTTATTGTATATAGCACCGTCATCATAATCATCCAGCACACCCACGTTTGTATCATTTGACCGCGCCACAAGCGTGCGGAGTTCCTCCATCATCTGCATTGCCTTCTGTGTGGCAAATGCCCTGTCGCTGATTGACACCGTCTGTGTGCCCAGAACATAAGTCAGCTGTACAACAGAAAGCACGGCAATGGAAAGAATAGCCATCACAATCAGAACTTCAACAAGAGTAAAACCTTTTCTGTCCATCTTTATCATCCCCTATTCCTTAAACGCTGTAAAAGTATAATAAGACGCTTTGTTTTCACGGTAACAAGCCAGTTCCTGTCTGACCGTGTTGAGAATATCCTGGTCATAGTCAATTTCCGCTACATCACTTTTTCCGTCGATTTCAAGTCCGGTAAGCGCAATCACACACCCGCTTATCATTGCAGGTCCGTAGACATACGCTTTACCTGTTACATAAATCAAGCCGCTGAAATAAGCATTGGAAGTACTGTCGACATACAGATTCCCATCTATGAAGAGCAATCCGCCGCCTTTCAGCCGGTGAGTACTGTCAAAAGTTATTGTTCCTGTACCTGCAAGATCAATATAAATCACAGCCATCTGCGGCAGAGGATTAGGCAGAGTGGCAACAGAAGTCGTCACTATGTCTGCCATAACCTTGATGTCGTTTTTAGAAACACCGAACACCGATACTTCTGAAGTAGCACCGATATTTTTCTTTGTGCTGGAAACAGTTCCTCCGGAATAAATTTTCGGTGAACCCGAATCGTTGTTGCCGACACCGAGTCCGTAGGAATTTGCGCCACCAGAAATCAGCCTGCCGTTATTGTAAACCTTGACTTTTGGACTGCTTGATGACCCTCCGGTATTTGTTATGCATGCAGCATTTGCATTCAGGCTCAGGTCAAGCCTTCGGATCTCGGTTGCAACCCTGGCTCTTGAAACAATAACATTCGGCGCCTGGTTAAAGGATTTACCTGCGTCGAGTTTCTTGTAGATATATCCGCGGCTTTCTATATACCATACCAGCCCCTCGCCTGCGATTCTGCCGCTCACCCTCTGTGCGGTAATATCCTGTACAGCAGTAGAATCGTACGGATAATAAGCCGGATCTTTCTGCCGTCTTACCTCATACCTTGCCCAGAGAGGGCCTGTATCTGTCAAAAAATATTCCTTTACGATTCCGATCGACTGGTCGATTGTATCGGATTTCGTAGGGTCTGAATTGTATTGCGGGTCAAAAGCCGCATCAGCATAAGGATATTTTATCGGGTCGCGGTTACTTCTGACAGGCTGTTCCACCTGGCGTTTGAACCAGTATATGGTATCTATCAGGCCTGCCCTGGCAGTATTTTCTGCCTGGCCCGTATAAGACAATTGCATTTTGGTGTCCTGATGCGATATCTTTATCATCTGGGCGGCTATGGGAATGCTTCCCAGAAGTATTACTGCGATAAAAATAGCATAAATCAGGGCAAAACCTTTGTTATCCTTCAAGTTGTTATTCATACTTTTTCTCTATTTACAGTATACACCCGCACGTGTATATTGTCAAATGGGAATCTTCTTACATTTAAGTTTCGCCATGTTTTCTCTGGCATCTTCAAGATTGGGATCGCATTTCAGAGCTTTTTTCCATGACTCAACAGCAAGTTCAAACCTGCCCTGGCATGCATAAATGCTTCCAAGGTTATTGTATGCTATGGCAAAGGTATCGTCTAACTCCAGTGCTTTGCTGCAGTTTTTGAAAGCCATATCATATCTGCCGCACAAATAATAAACAACTCCCATGTTGTTATATGCCTCAGGGTATTCAGGGTCAAGTTCAAGTGCCTTCTCAGCCGCAACTTTTGCCTTTTCAAGGTAATATTCCCGTAACCTGCCTGAGACGTTTTTTGTCCTGTCAATGTAAAGCACTGCCATATTATTCTGGAGCCAGTGAATGTCCGAACCCTTTATAAAAGCCAGCATGGATTCCTGTTCTGCTTCTTTTAACTTCCCTTCCGCATAAAACTGCTTTGCCTTGAAGAAGTGGTACTGAACGACAACTGACCTGCACATGAAATCCTTGTAAGGAACATCTTCCCACACGCCCCTGATTCTGTACCTGCTCCAGATATCTGTGTTATCTCCAGAAGATGCGTCTCCCTTGTTCACCTTATAAAGAATGCCTGCTGGAATTGTTTTGATTCCTGAAATCCTGTCGGCCTGGCTTGCAATTGAAAAATACACAGGCAACTTTGATTCTCTCATAAGCTTTCCCTGGATACGATACCTGACCTGGTCTTCCTGGTTCTTAGACAAATCCAGGAAACCCTGTCCGTAGATGTTCGGAAAAACAAATCCGAAATCATCGTAAATTGTCACGTCCTGCCTTCTCCGCTCAACCTTCTGCAGGTATGCGAGTATAAAAACCTGGTTGTCGCCTGTTGCAAAGTAAACTGAGTTTTTATCAAGCGTGGCGAGTATGTTCCTGCCGAAATCCTCTGCAATGTAGCATCCTGAGCGGTCGTTGAGAAAATAGTTGTTTGAAAGGGGCAGGACAGGCACGGCAACGAGCAGGCAGGAAAGCACAACTCCGGGAATTTTTTTAAACCTCCTGGAAAGATATAAAAGTCCGCCTGCAATCCAGATTCCCGCAACAAGAAACGAGGGAATGAAAAACATCTCTGTCGTTTCCTGTAACACAGTGCTGAGGTCGAAATTGAGAAGCTGGATAAACCCGAAACTTCCGAATATAAACAGCATCAGGGTCATCCAGAAAACCTTCCTGTTTGCTGAATAAAACTGCCATAAACCCGGAACAGCGACAGGAAGCAGATAAACTGAAAACTGCTGTTTCAGCAATGAAAAATAAAAGGCTGACTGGTCCAGGAATCTCCTTATTGAATGGGCATGTGGCGACAGAGCTCCATATCTTTTTCGTGTAATGTGATATAAAAATTCCTTCAGGGTATCCGGATTTGCCCAGTTTATCTCCGGATTCGCAGAAGCGCGGATTATGAGATAAAAATATGCAAGGGATCCGGCAAGGCAGAAAAGAAAGCTGAAAACAATATTTTTCCATGACAAACTTCCGTTCAGATGCATCAGATAAACCGTGAAAGCGGCAAACACAGGCAAAAATAAAACCATTGTGTGGTGATGGCTCAGCCCGAGTCCGGTTACAAACGAAAATAAAAATAACAGCATCTGTCCTGATTTTTTCTGGAATTCCGCAAAAAGGAAAAGTACAACAACAATAAAAAATACGTTAAGCGTATACACCTCGGCAACAACAGCCTGCGACCAGAATGTTCTGGAAAGTCCGGAGCAGATTACACCTGAAGCCAGAACCAGATTAAGAAGCCTGCTGTGAAGGTATTCGCTGAAAATTTTCCCGAGAAGAAAAAAAAGAACAAGCACGGTTGAAGATGCGAAAAATGCGGACATCAGATTCAGCCTGAAGGCAATTGAACCAAAAGGAATAAAACAAAATATTTTTCCCAGCAGACACCACAGAGGATATCCTGGAGGATGAGCAATCCCCAGGTGCCATGCAGAAGTTATTAATTCACCGCTGTCGGCAACGTAAACACTCGGGCAAAGCGTAAAGCAGTAAACGATAAAGCAGATAATCCAGATTGAAAACCCTGTTAATATTCTTTCTCTAAGAATCACCCTTCATTGTGCCTTTTTTTCCCGCCAGGATTTGATAGCGATTGTCTCATCCAGGATCCCGGTAAGCCGCAGGTTTTCCTTGTACCATACGCTCAGGTTTCCTGTCCCGTCAGCAGTGCTTCCATCGATTATTATTGTTCCGTATATTGAAGGAGTTCCGTTTGCCTTGAAATTTCCCGCAACATAAACAAGACCGTTGAAGACAACCTTGGTAATTGAATATGGATCCGGAGTTGTGGGTCCGCCGTTCGCAGCGGCAGTTGTCGGAACTTTTGCGGATATTGTCTGCGAACCGTTTCCGTTCATATAAAGGTTCCCCATTATGATGAAGACTCCGTGTCCGTAGGTATTCTTTAATTCTATCTCGCCGCATCCGTTTGTACCGTTGTAAGACAAGCCGTCAGTCGTATCAACGAAAATCACTATATCGCTGGCATAATTGGAATTCATCCATGTAACATCGGCACTGGTCGGAGGATAGTGATTACCCCCTCCGGACAGTTCCGGGTGCATGGTCGTCGGAGAAAAATATGTGCTCTGGGTCCTTGCCTTTTGTGCGAAATACACATTGTCAATTATGGGTTTTGGCGGAAGAGGAGAAAAATTAGGAAACACATTTGCATAGTCGCCTGAATTGATAAGGTTGCCGTTGGTCTTGCGGACATTTGCAGCGGCATAGAATAAAGGTGCTGACGGAATGTTATTGCCGTTGCCTATTACCATTGAAGGATCTGCCGTTGAATACGATATACACGGGCCCCAGTAAACACTGGAACTGCCGTTCAGATAAAGCTGTCCGCTTGCCTGTATTGCCCGGTTAAGCGTATTTTTGTAAACAACAACCTGAAGCTTCCTTTTTTCGTTTGCCCTTGCGCTTGTCGCGGTAACGATTATTGTTCTGCAGCCTTCCAGTTCCCCCGGCTGTTCCTCATGCGGGTCATCCTGGTCCAAGACGCCTGCATCAGCAGCATCCGTGGTATCTCCCTTGACAATTTTAATAGTATAGCTGTTCCACCACCAGGCAGTATGATATGTCGTGTCGCCGCGATAACCGGTCAGGGTGGTAACGTTTTTCCAGTTGTCTCCCTGCTGAAGTTTCCATATTGCCCGGTGAATTGCGGCATCTGCCGTGTGAAAAGCGGTTGTCGACCATTTTGTCTTTACAGACCACTTTGTTTCCTGGGTGAACATGGCTACAAGAGCCAGGGCAGTAATACCCAGCACAACAGAAACAACAAGAACCATTGCAAGTGTTTGACCTTTCCGGTTTTTCAGCATAGTTTTCTCCGTCCTCAGGGATTTCTGACGCGGACTTTGTCCACGCTCAACATTATTGTTTTCGCTCCGCCTTCATATGTTGCTTTTTCCATTGTTAAACTTATGCTTATTATTCTTCCGTCAGAGGTATCGGGATAAATGAACAAAATATTCTGGATATTGTGAAATACAAGCGCATCTTTTCCGTCCACGGTGCGATGCAAATCAGGGCCCTGCTGGTAATATGCAATACTGGAATTTCTGACATTTGTCATGCTGATTTTGCTGTATTTCGGCTGTGTGGTATTATACTGGGATATCGTAATTGTGCTTGCTTTTGCCTGCCTTATATCCTTTTCTATCATGTCAAGGATAATCCTTGCCTGTCCCTGGACTTCAATCTGCGCTGAACTCTGCCGCCAGGACCTGAATCCCTGGATGTAGATTGTGGCGCATACACACGCAATAACTCCGAGAATTGCCGTGCCTATGAGAAGCTCGGTCAGAGTAAAACCTTTTTCTTTAAGTTTCATATTTTTTTTTCAAAAATTAAAATTGCAGGTTGTGCTTTCGACAGGGACATTCGTATTCGTCGCCTGTTTCAAGACAGGAGCACTGTTAACAACCCGGCAGTATTGCGCATATATGTCATAATTGACTCCTGCAGTAACCGTAACGGTAAAATTTCCCTGGCTGTCTGAAACCACTCCGTAAAACACAACAGTTCCGTTCCGGAAAGCAGCGGTAATGGTCTGTGTATTACCCGGGTTTATTGTGGAACCTGCCTTTACAGCATAAATCCTTACCCCTGACGTTATTGTTTTGCCTCCTTCTTTCACGTTTCCGCTTATTGTACCCTTCAGGGACGAGAGTACAAAATTTGCTATATGCGTATCAGTGCCCTTGGTAACTGCAATCGGTGCCTGGCTCACGGGATTGCTTATGTATTCATTTCCGACAACCGGCTCAACAATGTACGTGGCGTAAACAGGAACATTGAGCATCGTATAATCTCCGTTGGAATCACTTGATGCTGATGCCTGAACCTCGTAACCCAAATCCTTTGCAGTGACATTTATATTCGGCACAGGAGAATTTGCCGGGTCAACCACGCGGCCGCTTATTGAGCCGATCGGGACAAGAATGAAATCCGGCAAAGTAACTGTCTCCCCGGGATTCACGTCGGTAACCTGTACTCCGGTCGTAAATCCCGGTTTTGAAGCTGTAACAGTCCATGCAGTACCTGGCAGTACATCTGTAAATTCATATTTTCCGTTTGCACCTGTCGTATAACTCGGCTGTGGATTCGGGTTCTGGGTAGCAGGGTCGCTATCGTCAGCCGAAACATTCGCACCTGACAGACTCGCTCCTCCCTTGGCAATAACTTTTCCGTTTATTGTTCCGGCTGTAGCCCCTGTCAAAAGCGTGATGTTTACACCCGTCTTGTTGCCGGAAACAGAGATTGTTATTGACCCCATTGAGCTTCCTGCGCTTGCCCGGACAATCCACGGACCTCCGGACGCAACCGCAGGCAATGTATATCCTCCTGCCGCACCTGTTGTCTGCTCCGAAGAAACTCCGTCGTTGCTGTAAACTGTTGCAGACGCTCTGGGACCAACCAGGTCATAAACAGTACCGCTTACAGAATAAGTCGTTATGGCTGCCAGCGGAAAATTTATTCCGCTGGCAGGCACACCGCTTGTTACTGTTACGCTGTTGCAGGTGCCTGTTATATATCCGGCTTTTGATGCAATAACGTCATAAGTTCCGTCTTTCACCTTTGTCAGCGTATAGTTCTCCGACGCTGAACCGGTTGAAATAGCAGAATAATCCAGCAAAGGCGGATAAATTACCCTTACAAGGGCTCCGGAGAGCGGACTTCCTGCATTTGAAACCAGACCCTGTATCGCTCCTGAAGGGTCTGTAATGCTCTGGTTTACCATATAGTCCTCAATCGCAACATACCCCCAGTAAGGATACTCTGTCTCGTTCCACCAGACCTCTGAAACCATCCATTTCAAATCACCCGGAGAACCGCCCGGGTATATTACCTTTGTGTATGGGTCCTCATATCCGTATTCAACCTCCCACCACCGCCAGAATTGCTTATTGTCAACGTTAATCGTCTCAAAACCAAATGATAAACCCCATACCCAGAGTGGAAGTTCTTCAAACCTGAATGATTTTAAATATTCCAGTTTTTCCTGGGCAAGATTTGAACCAATAGTTCTGTATTTCGCCTGCAGAGAGCCTTTTTTGATATTTGTAAAAACCTTCATCATTCCTACAAGTACAATAGCAATCACAGTGCATGTAATCATAATTTCAACTAGCGAAAAGCCTTTTTTAAACTTTTTTAAATTCAGGATCATTTCACAAAATCCGGTTTCTCGCTGAGTTTCGACACTTTTTTATCAACAAGTTTTCCGTCCTGGAAGCTGAAAATCGCATGTGCGGGTTCATTATCGGAAATAACCACATAAAACATTTTTTTGTTTTCCGGAAAAGCGCCGGCTTCAAATACCGGTTGTCCCGCCTGACTTTTAAGCTCGTCCATTGTAATGCCCGGCTGAATTTTTTCGAATTTTTCCATCGTCAGGAGATTTTCAGTAACCTCCTGTGTTTTTTTCTCTCCGCCGCAGCCGCAAAAGGAAAAAGCGATAACGCAGAAAATAACAGATAAAAATATCTTCTTCATTTTACCTCCTTGTTAAAGTATAGCAGTATTTCCCGTGATTGTCAAACCAGCTTGTTTTCATCACTCAAACTTATATCCCTTTTTCTGAAACAACGCCAGGCACACATCCACACCGTCGGGATCGTATAACACACCCTTGTTCTGGGCGACTTCATTCAGCGCATCTGCAATTCCGATGGAGGGACGGTAGGGACGGTGCGAGGACATGGCTTCAACTACATCCGCAATACTCATAATCCGCGCCTCAAGAAGTATGTTATTACCCACAAGGCCTGCAGGATAACCGGAGCCGTTCAGCCGCTCGTGGTGCTGGAGCACAATCTCGGCGATCGGACTTGGCAAATCCATTTCCTTCAGAATCTCATATCCTGTCCCAGGATGAATCTTGATGATGTTAAATTCATAACTGCTGATTCTGCCCGGCTTGCTCAAAATCTCAATCGGCACATTAATCTTGCCGATATCGTGAAGCAGACCGGCTATCCTGATTTTATCTATCACGTCATCGGCAAGCCCGAGTTCCCTGGCAATGGCACAGGCAAGGTTGGCCACCCTGAGCTGATGACCGGCAGTATACGGGTCGCGCATTTCCACTATCTTTGCCATTGCGTGGATTGTGTCCTCCATCATTTTCTGAACCCTGTTCAGGCTGACAGTCAGTTTATCCTCAATAACCTTCCGCTCGGTAATGTTGACCAGAGTTGTCCGCACGCCGGTTACTTTGCCTTCCAGGTTGAACTCAAGGGTGTCATCTACCGACACGGAAATCCTGGAGCCGTCTTTCCTGACATAGATACGGTTATTTGCCCTGCGCATGCCGGTCATTCCCTTGATTTTCTGACCGAACCTTCCCCTGGCGTCGTCGCGCTGTTCAGGAGCAATAAAATTGAAGATGGGTTTTCTGACCATTTCATCAAGAGTATAACCCAGCATCTTGAGTTCTGTCTGGTTAACTGCCGTGATAACACCTTCGGTATTCAGGGTATGATATGCCACAGGTGCATTGTTCCAGAGTTCCTTGTATTTCCGTTCGCTTTCCCTGAGCTCTTCCTCTGTCTGCCTCTGCTTCGTGATGTCCCTGATATATTCCACCACCCCGCGTATCTGTCCGGTCCCAGCGTCGACAAGCGGATAACTGAATACTTCCCGCCAGCCGACTGTTTTCCCGTTGGCATCAATCCTTGGTATAACATTGTGAGCTGTTTCCCCTGCTTCCATGGTCCGGCGGTTGACACAATTTTCACACGATTTTTGCCTGTCCCAGAAAACTTCGTAACACTTTTTGCCTACTACCGGCATTGCATTTTTGTACCACCCCTCAATCATAGGATTCGTCTGTATAATATTCCTTTCCCGGTCAATAATGCATAACCCGTCCTGAATACTGGAAAAAACATTTGCCATGACTTTCTCGGTGTCTTTAATGGTTTGTTCCGATCGTTTCCTTCCGGTGATATTCCTGATTATGGTAATCACCCTGACTACATTCTGTCCGTCAAAAACGGGAATTTTACAGGTCATCGTTGTCATTTCCCGTCCTTTAAAAACATTGGTCTCTTCAGTCACAAGATTTTTTCCTGTTTTGAAAACTGTCATATACTCGTCTTTTATTTTGTCGGCATTAACATTAGAGCAGATATCAAAAATACTCCTGCCTTTTCTGGCTTCCATATTGCCGAGTTTCCTGGACCATTCCTCAAAAACAGGATTGTAAAGTACCAGCTTCATGTCCTTATCGAGGACACTCACAGCATCCGGAATGGAATCGAACAATATCCGGTATTCCTGCAGTTCGCTTTCAAATACCGGTCCGGCAATTTTCTGTGCCGGTGATTTTTCTGCAGTATTACCGTTGTTAAAAGGTTTGTTTCCGCCGACTTTATTCTTTTGCTTTATAGGTGCCATATATGTATTATTATACGTTTTTATCAAGTTTTTTCAAGTGAAAAACAGGAACCTAAAAGGGGACACAATACTTGATTCTAAGACGAAAAGCAGGTATAAGCAGCTGTTTTTGAGGGGACACAAAACTTAATTCAAAATTATTCGCATAATATTTTATCTGGGAATTAAGTATTGTGTCCCCTTGTCGTTGTGTCTGTCCCTGTTTTTCAATCTTGCTTTTTTGCCGACAGTATGCTAAAAGAATAGGACAGGAGCAACCGCAAGACATTGAACGCGGCAATTTAAAGAAAAATGAGCATATTGACAATAAAAAAGTTAAAGCTGGTTTTGAAAGATAAGCCCATTATTCATGATATTAACATGAATTTTGATGCTGGCATGGTATATGCAGTCGTAGGACCTAACGGCGCAGGGAAATCGACTCTGGCAGGAACAATCATGGGCCTGTCGGGTTACCGCGAATACAAGGGTGAAATCATTTTTGACGGTAAAAAAATTGATAACCTCCGTACAGATGAAAGAGCAGGACTCGGAATCACCCTTGCATGGCAGGAACCGGCCAGGTTTGAAGGCCTGACAGTTGAGAAATTCATCACGGCAGGAGCAGCCGACAAAACTCCAGATACAACCCGGAAAGTGCTGGTGCAGGTCGGGCTTGACCCGGATGAATATCTTGGACGGGCGGTCGACAAGACATTGAGCGGCGGAGAAAGAAAAAAAATAGAACTGGCATCAATAATTGCCATGAAACCCAGGCTGGTGCTCCTGGATGAGCCGGATTCAGGAATAGATGTTTCCTCTCTGGAAAATATCTTTGAAGCAATAAATGAAATGAAAGCAGCAGGACAGACAGTGGTCCTTATAACCCACAGCATGGCAGTCCTGAAACAGGCAGAATATTCATTCCTGATGTGCCACGGCACTATTATCGACCAAGGGACCATAGATAAAATTTCCGGTTATTTTGAAAAAAAGTGCATACTCTGCACCCACAAAAACCAGCCGGAAAAATATGAAAAAGGCAAAAGCATAAAATGAGCGGACAAGAACCGATAAAAGAACTCTTCAGCCACATCCCTGTCAGCCCGCATGCGTTGAGCGACCCTGATACCGCATACATGGTAATTAATGAGAATAAAGTCCTGGGACACAGAACCCTGCCAGGGCTTGAAGTCAGGACCACCCAGCTGCCGGACGGAATCAAGGCGGAAATAGAGCTCAAACCCGAAACTGTCATTGCCAAAACTGTCCATTTCTGCTTTGGTATGATTCCGGAAAAAGGCATCCAGCGGATTGTTTTAAGGATTCACATCGGCAAAAACTCAAAAATTGCCGTGCAGGCCCACTGCGTTTTTCCGAACGCAGTGGATATCCAGCATATAATGGATGCGGAAATACAGGTCGACGATAATGCCGAATACAGTTATTTTGAAAGGCACATACACGGTAATACCGGCGGAGCCAGGGTCTATCCAACGGCAAAAATCAACCTGGGAGAATCCGCAAGGTTCAAAACCGAATTTGAACTGCTGAAAGGAAGAGTAGGCGTTATCGACATTGATTTTGAAACTACCTGCGCCAGAAACAGCGTGATGGAAATGACCGCCAGAATCAACGGCACAGGAAACGATGTCATAAAAATCAGGGAATCCGGCAACCTGGCCGGCGAAGATTCTGTCGGAGTCCTCACCTCCAAGATCGCTGTCCGGGAAAATGCGACCGCAGAAGTCAACAACCGGCTGATCGCCACTGCCGAAGGTGCAAGGGGACACGTCGACTGCAAGGAAATCGTCCGGGATTCGGCAAAAGCATCGGCTGTGCCTGTAGTGGAAGTCAGGCATCCCAGGGCGCACGTCACCCACGAGGCTGCCATCGGAAGTGTTGACAGCAAGCAGATGGAAACATTGATGAGCCGCGGACTTACAGAAAATGAAGCAGTCGAACTTATAATCCAGGGATTGTTAAGTTAAATTACTTTACCTCAAACACTGTCTTGCCGACGCCTGCATTGCAATCCGAATCCGTAGCCATAACAGCAATCCGGTGCTTTCCGGCAGGCAGGTCAGGCAAATCAATTTTGAACTCCTTGTTTTTATCGTCGAATAAGCCGTCGACAGGATAAAAGAATTTCCAGTAGTTGCTGTCGATTGAATATTCAAGCTTCGTAATTTCGCTGAAATTGTCGACCGCTCTCCCTGTCACGGTTTTTGCGCCGGCATCAACCTTCAGTTCTTTTATTTCAGGCTTGGTGTTGTCAACGAGAAACGGGTCGGATATTTTTTCAAACGCCAGCTCCTGCCCTTCAGGATTTGCCTTTGAATCGCTTGCAACAACCTTCACCTCATAATACCCGTCAGGCACAGATTCCGTGTTCCAGGAAAAACCCGCGGAACCAAGCGGCTTTTCTCCTGTCAGCTCAATCCAGTTCATCTCATCTTTTCCCTTAAAGAAAATGCGGTAAACCAGTTCGTCTGAGTCAGGGTCCGAAGCGCTCCATGAAATTTCCTTCACCGTTGAGTGAAATGCTTTTTTATCTTTCTTAACAAGCGACATAACATCGCTCACCATGGATGCCGCGTCGTCTGCCGGATTTTTCCCTGCTTCTGTTTTATCCGGTCTGGGTTTCGGAGAAATTTCCCTGCCGACTGTTATGGAATCTATGGCCGGACGCTGGTTCGTATTAAGGTAGAACAGATCCACGCTCTTCAGGGTTGACTGTCCTGACCAGACCGCCCTGTATTGCAGGAACCTGGCTGCAGGACTTTTGATATCGGCAGGAGAATCTCCGGAAACTTTAACCCAGTCCGACCATGTCTCGTTGGCTTCGGACGTATTGCCCGACCTTGTCGAAAATCCGATTTTGCCGTCTGCATCCCATTTTATTTTGCCCCAGGTCGACACAAATCCTGCGTCGAAAACCCTTGAAATATAGCTCCCTTCCTTTGCCAGAGACCCCCTGACCAGTACGCCGGTGCCTGCATTTCCGGTTCCCATAAAGCAGAGTTCATCTGCCTGCATCGCCAGCGTCAGGACCTGCGACGGCTCAAGGTCGAAAAGAATATAATTCGCTTCGCTGGGTTTAACGCCGTAAACGCGTCCCTTGTTCCCCGTAGCTATCAGGACCATTCCGCTGCGGTCAACCTTGACATCCAGTATGTACTGGTCAGGCGGAGAAAACACCTGTTCAATGTTACCGTTGCCATGCCTGACGTAAACCCTGCCCCTTAATACCGGCAGGGACAAAGGAGGTACAACCGGAGGAGCCTGAGGCTCTTCTGCCTTGTCTGTTATTTTTTTCATCATTTCCATGAGGTCTGTCACCTTGCCTGCAGGATTCTCCGGCCGGATTTCTGTTGAGTCGTTCACTCCGATATAAACCTCGTCGCCTTTCAGGAAGATCGACTTAACTTCTTTTTCCCTGAAATTATGCACAAGAACAGCATTGCCTTTTCCCTCAACCCGGAAAAGGAACCCTTTTTCCGAACCGCCTGCATAAACAGTTCCGTCCGGCGTCACTGCCATGGAAAGAATATTTGTTTCAGGTGTGTCGTAATAGACTTCCGCCTTGCCGTCTTTCCCTATCCGGAAAATCTGTCCTTCGGTTCCAGTCCCTGCATAAAGATTGTTCTGCTTGTCCGTCCCGAGACACCAGATATACGAAACTTTCAGTGCACAGAACACTTCTGATTTTCCGTCGGGGGTTATTTTGAAAATTTTTCCGCCGGACATCGATGCTGCAAATATATTTCCGGTTCCGTCGACTGCAAGGCAGCTCAACGCCAGTACATCCTCAGGAGAGAAAATCTTGTCCGGCTTGCCGCCCTCAATTCTGTAAACAGCCGCTGGAGAACCAGTGGAAAAAACCACACGCCCTTTTGCGTCGACCACAGAAGACCATACGGCTTTTCCAAGCCCCGGAAACGTTTCAGTATCATGTCCCGGGTATATTGCGCCGGTTGAGGATATGACGACGTTTTTCAATGTGCCGCTGCTGAAATCAGATTGTGTTGTTTCCGAAAATTTGCGGGTTGTCACTGCAAACGCATTAAGAGACAACAGGATGAAAATCAGGCACAGTTTAAATGTTCTCACTTATCTCCTCCTATTTTTTCTTTAACCCTGATGCTGATTGACTGCCCGGGACCGTAAATCACCCATCTGGTTTCATTTTTAACACGGATCAAATCCGGTGCGCTCTGTGTTCCGGTGGCATTCTGGGCATTGAAAACCGCAACCGCACTCATCGGAAGACGCTTGAGATTCTCGCCCCTGTATTTCACGCCTGCCGCCGGGGTCTTGTATTCCACTACTAAATCAGTTGCCCTGTAGAGGGATTCTATTATCCGGATCAGGTCGTCCAGGCTGGCCGGCGGAGCAGCGTCGGGCCCGAACTGATCACCACCGCCAACGTTAAAGGTCAGGATTTTTCCCGCCATTTCATCAGGGACATCAAATTCAACGGGTATGACTGTCTCCTGCAGGTTGAACGGCTGAAGCGTCACCAGCAGCTTTGCCTTCACTCCCGGCTCGAGCTCAGAACTTTCAAAATTCAAAGCCGTAATCCTGGCAACCGACCGCTTGGGAAGGACCGACATTTTGACGTCGACTGATTCAATTTTTACGTCTTCAAATGAATTTGTCCATAATGCACCCAGCGGGGAAATAAGTCCGTTTATCAGGACAGACATTGTCGACATCGGAGAAACAACGCCCGACATCAGGAAAAACTTGTCGCTGACCTTCAGTGACCGGTTTTTATTGAGCTGTATCGCAAGCTGGAAATCCAGCATTGTGTCCTCTGAACTCGGCTGTGATGCAAGCAGGGCATTCATGACCGACGCCTGCAGGAGGTTGGGAGTAAAATACTGGTTATTGGCAATTTCAACTTTGTATTTTTCCGAAGTTTTGTCCTGCAGATTTTCAACGCTGATCTGGAGCGGAATCATTTTTGCCGTCTGGCCTGTTCTGCCAGAAGTGCAGGACATATGGTCCTGCAAAAGAACGCCGACTTCCCTGACAGGCGAAGCAAATTTAAAGGATAATTCCGCACTGCTGAGAACAGTGTGAACCTTGCCGGTTGTAATCGGCATTTCAAGCCGTCCTCCTTCAAAAAACGGATGTCCGAACGCCAGGATCCGGTCCTTGTCCACGTATGTAATCGTGCCTATGACAGTGGCATTCCAGTCGCCCCTGACCAGCGGAACGCCTATGACCGCACCGGGCTTGACCGTGATTTCCTGTCCTCCCGCTTCTTCAACTCCGCCTGCCTGTACCGGCACCAGGTTGAATCTTGAAAAGTGCTCCTGAAAATAATCTGCGGCACCTGACGTGAATCCTGAAAGAATCACAGGCGACTTACAGTACTGGAACCTGCTCGACCCGGAATTTCCGCCGGGCGTCTCCGGCATCCAGCCGGTCCGCTTGTCAGGCCTGTCGAGTTCAGCCAGCATGTTTTCTATCGGTGTAACGCCTGCAATCGGCTCCTGGGAAAAAGTCCAGGCATAGGCAACAGCCCCGGCAAGTTTTCCTTCTATATAAACAGGGCTTCCGCTCATACCGGCAATTACCCTGGTCTTTTCCAGATTATGACCGCTGCATTTAATCAGAATAAGGTCCTGTTTCGGCATAGCCCGTTTCAGGACATCAATAACCTCAACTTCAAATCTTTCGGGTTCAGTGCCCTGGAAAACCGTAAGACCAAATCCCTTCATCCCGGGTTTGATATCCCTGCTCAGGATGATGTCGTCACAATATGCAGACGGTACGGTGAACAAAAACAGTAAAAAGAGAACAGCAATTTTTCTCATATTACAGTAATTATATCATAAAGTAGGGACAGTTACCTACTTCTTTAATGAAATGCTCTTGTGTTATAACGGTTTTATGCATGTTTTTCAAAAATACAAGGTAAGGAATCATCCCTTGTAAATTGCAAAATCTGCCAAAATATGGATAAGAATGACGCGGGTAATTTTCAAGAAAAGTAGGTGATTGTCCCTGATTATGTGTTATAATTAGCGTCATTATGTATAAAGCCATATTGTCAGACCTTGGAGGAGTGATAATTTTCTTCGATCACGGCATCGCCACCAGGGCTTTTGCTGAAGTATGCGACAGTACTCCCGAAGAAATCAGGGATTACAGTTTCCGTTCCGAGCATCAGTTCAAAATGGAGAAAGGATTTATCAGCGGAGACGAATTTTACCGGATTCTGCAGGACAGGTTCAGATTCCGCATTGACCGCAGGAAATTCAACCTCCTGTACTCTGATATTTTTGTATTAAATCCTCCCATGGATAATCTTCTCCGCAGCCTAAAAAAATACTACACGCTCTGCATGGTTTCTAACATCGGCCCGATACACCATGAATTCTGCGAAAAGAAATTTGATATAATGGGAATATTCAACTATAAGATTCTTTCGTATCAGGTGAAGGCAATGAAACCTGAACCTGAAATATACCGTGCGGCTGTTGCAAAACTGGGCATAAAACCTGAAGAATGCATCTATGTTGACGACCTTGAAAAATTCGTGGAAGCAGGAGCAAAACAGGGATTCAGGGCAATCAAATACACTTCGCATCCGGAATTTCTCGCTGAACTTTCAAAAATTCTGCCTGCAGAACATCTAAGGGGACACAATACTTAATTCCCAGATAAAATATTATGCTAATAATTTTGAATTAAGTTTTGTGTCCCCTCAAAATAGCTGCCAGTCCCTGTTTTTCTATTTCACCATATGCCTGCACGGCGGCGCAGATACCATTCCGTACCAAGCAGGCCGGCAAACAAAAGCATAACAACAGCGTTGTCCCACAGGTCGATTTTTCTGCTGACAGGCATTACTGATTTCTGCACAGGAATAACCAGTTCCTTCACATCATCAATCTGGCTGTAAGAACCCCTGGTCTTGGCTGCAATCTGCTTCAGCAAATCCCTGTGCTGAAATGCCTCCTGAAATTCAAATATCGGCCTTACAACCTCTGTCTCTGTCCTGTTCTCGCCCAGAAGTTTTTTGTCCTTTACTGCCCTTGCTATAAAAAGGTATTTTCCGGCATCCCTGGCATTCACAAAAAGTTCGTATTCTCCGCTGCGGTCTGCGGTATTCTCGCCTGAAGAAACCGGAGTTCCAAGGTCAATTATCTTTCCCTTCGGCTCCTGCATCTGGATATTCACCTGGCTGTCGGATTCAGGACGGTAATACTGGTCAAGGACTTTTACCGACAGCTTGATATTAGCACCCTGCTGGTAAACTTTTTTATCGGTTTTTATCTGAACCTGCCTTGGCTCCGGAGCATTTATCAGCCACCTGACTGCGGAAAGCCAGAAACGGTCATAGGAATAAGTTCCCTTGCCCTCTCTTGCCAATCCCATGCTCCAGCGCCAGGTTGTATTCGTGGCAGAACTCATGACCCTGCCGCGTCCGAACTGCCACACAACAAACAAAGGGGATTCAGGTGATTCAATATCTGCCAGAACTACAGACCCGGGTTTAGGACTCCCTGTCTGGTTGTAATTTCCGAGGCAGGGCATTTCCTGCCACAGTTTTTTCGTTTCTTCTGCCGTCAATCCTATCCGCATTATGGGGTGATTGAGATTTTTAACGGAAACTCTGAACAGTCCTGTTTTCAAATCGTTGTTGCCTGAACTCATCGCAAGAGGCAGTAATTCTTCCAGAGCAGTGCCTGCATAATTGCCGGGTCCGAACGAATCTTCTCCGCCAAGCATCAGGAATGCTCCGCCAGAAGCCACATAGTTTCTGACGTTATCCAGCAGCGGCATCGGCATAAATCCGGCAAAACGGTCGTATCTGAAATTTTCAAAAACAAGCAGATCAAAATCCTGCAATTTCGGACCGAACAGCTCCTGGACAGGAAACGGAATCAGCGTGACCTGGTTATCCGGCACAAAGAGCAGGCTGTCGGGATTACGCAGGATTATGAACGTGACAACTTCCACTCCGGGATCGGCAAGCAGCGACCTCCGCAGGAACCTGTATTCATAGCCGGGCTGTCCGCAGATAAAAAGCACGCGCATCTTTTCCCTGACGACCTGCATCGAAAAATCCTGCCGGTTGTTTTCCAGAAGAAATTCCTTTCCTGTTTCCGGAATTTCCACCGTATACTTATAAGAGCCTAATTTCTTCGGGGTAAGTGTAAATTCAACTGTCCCCCGGAAGTTATCCTGGTCAATCTCTATTTTTTTCCTGTCGACGACCTTGTTTTCCTGCTTCAGCAGAACCGTCGCTGTTTCTCCCTTCAGCCTGTCTGCCCTGGCATTCACTTTTATCACGGCAGGCATGTTTCTGAATGCGAATTCGCCTGCATCCACGTTCATCACCTCGATGTCCTGCCGGGGTTCAGGCCCGCCCACTCCAACGCAGACAACCGGCTTGCCCAGAAGAGACGCAGAAGAAACAGGGTCCGACTCCGCATTGTGAGCTCCGTCGGTGACAAGTACAATGCCCGCGGTATCTGCGCCGGACATCCGGTTCACCTCCGATAACGCTGTTCCGATATCGGTCGACTGACCTGTCGGCTGTTTTTTCAGCAATCCTGCAAGGTCGGCCTGATAAGTCAGGGAGTCAAACCCGAAGAATTTCAGATCGTATTTTTCCTTCAGCTTGTCCAGAACTCTCCCGGTAAGAAACTTTTTCATCTTTGTAAAACGATTTTCAGGATCGGCAACCGACATGCTCGTGCTGGTGTCGATCAGGACCGCTACCTGTCTTTTCCTTCCTGTTTCGGTGCGTTTCGGAAAATCAGGCTGGAAAAACACCCAGAACAAAAGCAGAACAGCCGCAAGACGCAGGAAAATGATTCTTCCGGACAGTCTACCCATGTGCCTGTATTTCACGAGATATTCCCTGATCATCACGAATATCCACGCACAGATCAGAAACAGCAGTGCCCTGAACTGCAGATAATCCGCTGCCTGCTGGAATTCAATGCCGAAAATACTCATTGTCCACCCGGCCAGAATTTCATTTTTTCCTGTATGGCTGCCCTGTGGACGTCGTCCAGCTTGTAGGTATCGCATAAACAGTAAAAAATGATGTTTACAAACAGTTTCATCGCTTCAAGGCGTTTGTTTTCGCCTCCTGCACAGGACTTGAGCCAGTTACCGATTTTGTCCCTTTCCCAGACGCCGAGAAGGTCGTTTGCCGAATAAATTACGGCGGTCCTGCCCTTGATTTCTATGCCTTCCAGATGCGTGCTTGCCTGACGCGTTCCCGTGACCTTTGGAAGAAGATAGAATGCAAAAAACAATGCATTATTATCCGAAACAGGCGCAAGAGTTTTGCCGGGATAAAGCCGCTGAAGTTCACGCCTCACGCCCTTGTCGAAGCCGATTCCCGGCACTCCCAGGGCATCGTCGATAAACAGCATCCCGCCTCCTTCAAGAAACCTCCGGAGGTTTTTTAATTCGTCTTCTGTAAAAGGCCTGAAGTCCTCGGTCCCCGACCAATACAGAAATGCGGAATCAAATAATGCCGGGTCAACCAGGGTAACCATCCTGACTTCCGGCTCAGAACGGATACTGGTTGTCGTATCGAGAAAATGTTTTATCTCCTGCCACGCAAACGGATTCGGATCGCATCTGGTACTGCCGTAGCGCAGCTGCATAAAGACAAAATGATTGCCTGTGAATTCTGTTGCGGCAGGTGCCGATTCGGCCCCGGTATTTTCCTGTGCAGCTGCATTGCCGGCGCACAGCAGACCTGACATGACCAGCAAAACCATATACCTTGCAATTTTCGGTTCTGTCCTGCCGGGACGAAACCCTGCAAGCAGGAATTCAAGAAGTAAAAGAAAAAGCACGGCAAGGACAAGCCAGGTGCTGATTTCCCTGCCTTGGATAAAATGCCGGATCTTCTCTTCTAGATGCGAGGGGTCTGTCACCACAAGTTTCGGAAAACCCGGGAAAACTTTTTCCGGCGGAAATTTCCTCAGGTCCGACTCCCCGCTTTCAACGTCGAGATTCGCCCCGTAAAATTCCTGGTAATTCCTGTCACCGGTGCAATCCACCCTGTATATTCCCTGACTGGAAAATTCAAGCGCCAGCCCTGTGAACTCCGGAGTTCTCACTGCCATCTTCTCGGTTTTCACACCCGAGGGATCGGTCACCTCGATTTTTCTCGGCAGCTGCTCCGGCAGCATGGGTTTCTTCATTATGCCTATTTTGCATTCATTGACATTTTCCTGGGTGCGCCTGGAAACAAAATCGCACATCTGCTGGATAAGAGGCAGAAACGCAGGCCTTGCAGGCAGGTTGTTCCATTTCCGGTCGGCAGTTGAAGCATACATCAGTATGCGGCCGCCAGCAGGCAGGTCGCTTACCACTATTAAAGGGTCTCCGTTGCCAAATTCCGCCAGCACCTTTGCATCAGGCATCGGAATCAGCTGAAAATATTTCTCAAACTTTGCCTTTGATATTGTCACGGGTTCAGCCGAATCAACCAGCCTGACATGCCCGTTCAAAACAGTGCTGCCCCGGACAAGGCGTCTTAATTTTGCCGGAATCAGATGCGTCTCGCAGAACGAATTATACCTGTCAGGGTCGGTATTGTCGCCCAGGAAAATAATCAGCCCTTTGCCTGAGCCAACAAATCTCCTGAGCCGGAGGGCAGAATCCGACGTCATATCCGCATTGGCATAAATTATGATGTCGGAATCCTCCAAATGCATCTTTCCGAATTCCTCTGCATTTACGATTTCTGGCGCAATGGCGGAATGCTCAGATTTCGGCGCCAGGGCAAACTTCAGGTAAAACGTTTCGCTCTGGAACGGTGAAGCCCCGGGATCGCCGTCGACACACACCACTCGCAACCGCGGCTGGCAGAAAATACTGAAGTAAAATCTGTTGTCGGAAGGCAGAACATCCGGCCTGTCAATCTGAAGATACCCGGAATACCATCCTGCCCTGTCGAAACTCCGTAAAAACTCCCTGGATTCACCGTCGATAAACGCCTGCTCTGTTTTCTTTCCATCAATCCAGAGCGACACAGGCAGGTTTTTGACAGAGGCTGAGGTAAAGACTTTGATCGACCACGGTTCTGAGGCGATGGCATTCCGGCAGACGATGCTTTTCAGCGTAAAGTTTTCTGCGATTTCGTTCTTGTCTTTTCCGACGTCCACCAGAATCAGCCGTATATTTCTGTCGAAACCCGTATTCTCTGCCCTGACATCGCTCCATCCCGACGTGAAATCCGAAATGATCATAAGCTGTCGGCTGGATGCTTCTGATTTCATCAGAAGTTCGCAGGCGGACTTCAGAACAGGTTTCCAGTCGCTGGGACGGCATCCCTGTTCTGCGTCCTTTAAACCGCGCCTTAATTCTGAAATATCGCTGACAAATGCCGGCACAACCGCATCCACCCTGTCCGACGCCAGCCAGAGAGCTATTCTTTCGGTTTCGCCGGACAGCGACAGAATTTTTCCGGCGGCTTCTTTTCCGTGTTCAAAAGCGGTCCTGCCGTCGTCTTTTATCTGTCCCATGGAATAGGAATTGTCCAAAATGACAATTGTGTCGAAGGACTTTTGTTTCTGCCCACCTGCGCCCATAAACATAATCACCGGCCTGGCAACAAGCACAACTGCCAGAAGAATGATAAGAACTCTGAGAATCAGTAAAAGCAGCTGGAGCAGACGGAAGCGTCGGATTACCATTTTCATTGCCTCACGCAGGAACTTGAGTTCGCTGAACAGCAGGGGTTTTGCCCTGCGGGTAAAAATAAAATGGATTATAATCGGCAGAAGGATAAGCGGCAGACCGAAAAGCAGGTACGGATTCAGAAAAGTCCAGTTCATCTGTTCTTTATCCGTCTCCGCCTGAAAAGATACTGGGTCAGGCCTTCCTCAAGCGGCACATCCGTGGTCAGGAGAACATAGTCGATTCCCGCCATCCTGCACGACTGTTTGTATTGTTCCACGAAATCAGAGATTATATGCCGGTAGCTTTTCCGGATGAGCTCCGGCTGGACAGTCAGCCTGTCCCTGAGTTCCATTCCTTCAAACTGCAGTGTTCCGCTGAAAGGCAAATCAGTCTCTGCAGGGTCAAGCAGGTGAAACAGGATTACCTCATTCCGCCTGAAGGTAAAATTCGCGAGTACGCGCAGCACAGCCCCTGGATCGTCGAATAAATCCGATATGAAAACAATAAGCCCGCGGCGCTTTATGATGCGGCCGAATTCAGTGAGCGAAACCCTGATGTCTGTTGTACCCGCAGGCGTAATGCTGTCGAGCTTATCAAGTATTGTTTTGAGGTGTTCCTGCGTGCCTGCAGGCGGAATATGTCCGTCAACCTGGCTGCTGAAAGTCACCAGCCCTGCCCTGTCGCGCTGTCGTATAATAAGGTAAGCCAGGGCTGCGGTCAGATAAGAAGCATATTCCAGTTTGGTCAGATTGCCTGCGGAAGCATATCCCATTGAAGCGCTTGTATCCACTACAAGATAACACCGCAGATTTGTTTCGTCTTCGTACTGCTTTATATACCAGCGGTCTGTGCGGCCGAAAACCTTCCAGTCGAGACGCTTCAGCTCGTCGCCCGGCACATACTGCCTGTGTTCTGCAAAATCAAGCGAAACTCCCTTGTAAGGGCTCTGGTGCCTGCCTGCAAGAAAACCCTCTACAACATTTCTGGCGCGCAGCGACATACTTGCCAGACGTGCCAGCATCATGGGATGAAGATAACGTGACGTCATAAAAAGGATACGCTGCCGGTGAAAACCGGCTGAGTATTATTTTTTTTCACGCCGGATCTGCCCGATCCGCCGCAGGGCCTGCTGCTCCTCGGGATGAATGTCTCCCCAGGGACGCGGTCCGACATTCAGAAAAAATACGGATTTTCCGGCGTTGAGTTTTCTGATTAAACCTGCCAGCTTTACCGGGTCCTTGACAGCATGCTTCCCGGGTTCATAAGCCCAGCCCTTGTTAAGATTCCACCATGCAGCAGTTGGGTTGTCGCCTATTTCCGTGGTGTTGAAACCTATCGTGTTCTTGCCGGGCAGGTCGAGTTCCCATATCTGGTAATCTTCGCCTTTTAGCGGCTTTATATGACTGTTGTTGACAATTACCGCATCCGGCTGCAGGGAATGAATGAGGTCATAGGTGCCGGCAAGATTCCAGTCGCCGCGCGCAGAAAAATATTCTTTTTCCTCGGGAGTTTCAAATATCGCCCGCGGCCAGTAGCCGTCGAATGCAAATCCCCCAATCGGACCGAAACGCGTGCACAATTCCCGGATATGACCCTGGTAATAAGCCACATAGGCAGGCCAGTCGCTCCTGTATTCCGGCCTGGTCCAGTCCACCAGTGAATAATAAAAGTGCAGACCTATGCCGCGGGCGCGCAACGCAGGCGCCAGCTCCGACAGGATGTCGCGGCGAAAAGCAGTGTTTTTGACCTGCCAATCGGTCGACGGAGTATCCCACAGACAGAAACCGTCGTGATGCTTTGAAGTAATTACCAGGAATTTCTGGTCGGCCTCAACCATCAGGTCTGCCCATTCCTCGGCATTGAACCTGACAGGATTAAAAAGTTTGAGCATCTCCCGGTATTTTATCCACGGTATCAGCTCCCTGAAATAAACCCATTCTCCGCGGCCCAGAGGAGCGTAAAGCCCCCAGTGCACTGAAAGACCGAATTGAGAGGCGACAAAAGCCTTTATGCCGGCTGGAGATGCCTGTAATCTGGCGCGGCTGGTATCCTCGACAGGATATCCTTTTTCCCTGGTTTTCACAGTTATTCTCTTTTCAGGGTTTTATTGTTTCCAGAAGACGCCTGATAATATCTCCTGTGCTGATTCCTTCGGCTTCGGCGTTGAAATTCAGGATAACTCTGTGACGCAACACCGGGTCTGCAAGGGCAATGACGTCTTCCACGGATGCGCATAACCTGCCCTGCATTATTGCCCGGGCTTTGCTTCCCAGAATTAAACTCTGGGAGGCCCTGGGACCTGCTCCCCAGGAAACGTAGTTCCTTATGAAATCAGGTGATTCCGGAAGCTTCGGCCTTGTGGCATTGACGAGTTTGACCGCATAGCCGATTACATGGTCGGATGCAGGAGTGCGTCTGACAATATTCTGCAGCGCGAGAAGTTCTTTTGTATTCAGAATTTTGCTGATTTTTGCCTCGTACCCGCTGGTTGTCTGCCTGACAATTTCCATTTCCTGTTCAGGCGTCGGATAATCGATAAGTATATTGAAGAAAAATCTGTCGAGCTGTGCCTCCGGCAAAGGATATGTCCCTTCCTGCTCAATAGGATTCTGGGTTGAAAGTACGAAAAACGGCAAATCCAGGTTGTACGTCTTGCCTGCGGCAGTAATCGCATATTCCTGCATTGCCTGAAGAAGGGCCGACTGTGTTTTCGGAGGGGTGCGGTTAATCTCGTCGGCAAGAATGATGTTTGCGAACACAGGCCCTTTGATGAAACGGAAACTCCTGTGGCCGGATTCATCCTCCTCGATGATTTCAGTGCCGGTAATATCCGAAGGCATCAGGTCAGGCGTAAACTGGATTCTGGAAAATTTCAGGTCGAGTATTTTGGACAAAGTGCTTATCATCATTGTTTTCGCAAGTCCGGGAACGCCGACCAGCAGACAGTGTCCGCGTGCAAAAAGTGCAATCATTATAAGGTCGATTACCTGGTCCTGGCCGACGATTATCCTGTGGAGCTGGTCAATTATCGACGCCCTGCCTGCAGCAAGTTTTTCAACAAGCTCCAGGTCTGCCTTATCGGGTTCTGTCGGTTTTTCCTTCATTTATATTCTCCCTTTCCTTCCGGCTTTTCGCAATAGTTTATTCCGCGTTACAGATACGTGTCAAGTATAATATCCGCGGTATGCCAGCTTGTATGCAAGATTCAATTCCTGCGCTCTGGTTCTGACTTTTCCGTCGAATTTTGCCCTGAGAACCTGCCGGAGCAGTTTCCGGTACATTGGACCCGGCTTTAAACCGGCTTTTTTCAGGTCCTCCCCGGTCACAGTCAATTTTATTTTTCTGAGCCGCTTTATAAAATATTTCAGCCGGCACTTTGCCTGTTGATTTTCTGCTTTTGCCAGCCAGAACAATATTATCTGCTCGGGTTTTCCGGATAATATTTCAAAAATATGCGACGCCTTCATTTTGCCGGGGGATAATTTTTGCAGGGCAGGATACTTGCCCGCCAGCACTGCGGCCGAGGTTTCAGCATCCAGTTGAAGCTTTCTGCAAATATATTTTGCCTGCAAAACAGACAGGTTATCAAACAGAAAAAGCCAGTCGAAGGTTCTGTTCCTGCCTTTTCCGGTTTTGAAATATCTCCTGGCGCACGCATTCAATTTAAGTCCGGAACTGACAACCCGCATAACTCCGAGTTTGTCCAGCCGGTTCAAAACAGGCAGTGGATTTTTTTCCTCGAATATCCGGATAAATTCATTCCGGACTCTGGTTCCGGAAAGCAGTCGTATGCCGTGAATACCTTTCTTTAATGCTGCCAACGTGCTTTTTTCAAGTCGAAAACCAAACCGCTGCTCATATCTGAGCGCTCTGAAAATCCTGGTAGGATCGTCGATGAAGCTTTCCGGATGAAGAATTCTTATAAGCCTATTCTTCAAATCCTGCATGGCTCCGGTTCTGTCGACCATGCGGCCGAATTCTCCGGGATTAAGACAGATTGCAAGCGTGTTTATCGTGAAATCCCTGCGGAATAAATCGTCAACCATTGTTCCCGGTTTTACCGTAGGCAAAGCAGCCGGCCTGGCATAGGTCTCTTTTCTGGCGCTGACAAGGTCGACCGCTTTTCCGCGCGGGAAAGTGACGGTTGCTGTGCCGAATTGCCTGAATATCTCCGCCTTCCCGTGAAATTTCCTTGCAAGAAAACCGGCAAACTTAATTGCGGGAAAATCCTGAACGCCTGTCCTGCTGACCAGCAGAATATCCAGGTCGGTATTTTTCCTGCCGAGAACAAGGTCTCTGACACTTCCTCCTATGAGGTATGAATCAATGGAGGATTGTTCTGCCATTGAACCTATTTTCCGCAGGAGTTTTAAATTTATCTGAAGCACGCGTGCCTGCCTTTTACCGTCGTCCGGAAATGGAGTGTCACTTTTTAAAAAATTCAACGGTCTGTTTAAGGCCTTCCGACAGTTTAACCGATGCATGCCAGCCTAATTCCCGCCCAATTTTTTCCGGAGAAAGAATGCTCCGTCTTAAATCACCAGGTCTTGCAGGGCCCCTTTTGGCAGGTTTTTTAAAACCTGTCTCCGCGGAAAGCAGTTCGTACAGCCTGTTCACGTCCGTCGCTGTGCCTGTTGCTATGTTGTATGGTCCGGTTTTGTCTGTTTCCAGCGCCATAAGGTTGGCTCTTGCGACATCCTTGCAGAAAACAAAATCTCTGGCACATTTTCCGTCCCCGAAAATCGTCGGCGTTTTTCCGTCGAGCATGGCACGGGTAAAAATTGCCACAACGCCTGCCTCGCCGAAAGGATCCTGCCTTGGACCGTAAATATTTGCATACCGCAGGGAAATAAACGGCAGACGGTATTCATGAAAGTAAAAATTCAGGTAATATTCGATCGCTGCCTTTGCCACGGCATACGGAGAGACAGGCACAAAGACAGTTCCTTCGTCTGCCGCTCCGAGCGGGACTTCGCCATAAATGGTTCCGCCTGAAGAGGCAAACACGAATTTTTTTATCCCGTTCTTCCTGCTTTGCTCCAGAACATTCAGAGTGCCGATAATATTGACTCTGGCATCTGCAAGCGGCTCCCTGGTGGAAACCACTACACTTATCTGCGCTGCATGATGGTCTACCCAGTCGAATCTTTCGCCGGTAAAAAGTTCAGCGAGCTTCGGATCATTTACATCCATTTTGACAAATTTTGCCTTGGGATTGACATTTTCCCTGCGGCCGCTCGACAGGTCATCCAGGGCTGTCACAGTATGTCCTTTTTCAACGAGTAAATCAACTATATGCGATCCTATAAAACCGGCTCCGCCGGTAACCAGTACCTTCATACGTCTATTATAGCATAAAGTAGGGACAGTCACCTACTTATTTTGCAAAATTGCCTTATGCTGCAACGCTTTTATGCACGTTTTTCAAAAATACAATGCGACCGGCCTTTACTTTGCAAATTGAAAAATCTATTAAAACAGGTAAGAATGACGCGGGTAATTTTTAAGAAAAGTAGGTGACTGCCCCTACTTTTGTTGTTTTTCCGTGGCCCGGATAAACAACAATGCTGCCATCAAGGGTAAGTAATTTTTGCCGTATTGATTTTAGTAATTCTGCTTCCGAACCTCCCGGGAGGTCTGTCCTGCCGACCCCGTCAGCAAAAAGTGTATCCCCTGTGAAAACAACATTGTCCGCAAGCAGGCAGATACCGCCAGGAGAATGCCCCGGAGTATGCAGGACCGTGAAGGCAAGTGTGCCGAATTCCACAGTATCGCCCTCTTCCGGCGACCTGTCGGGTTTCCAGTCGACCATGAAAACATCGCCGGAATTCATCATCAACGGAGCACCCGTGGCTTTCTTAAGCATTTCCGCGGCACCAACGTGGTCGAAGTGTCCGTGTGTGCATACAATTGCCGACACGCTGAAATTGTTTTCCCGGATGGCTTTAAGAATGACATCCAGTTCATCACCGGGGTCAATCACTCCTGCTTTCCCGGAACTGTCAGCAATAATGTAGCAATTCGCCTGGAGTTCACCCACGGGGAGTGTTTTTATCAGCATTTTCTGCATTTTTGTTTACTGTTCCGGTTCAGATGAATCTCTCCAGCAAAATCATGCTTTTCCTGTCGAGATTTCTGTAATCCTCTATCCTGTAATATTTTCCGTCGGCATCTCTGATAAACAGCTGTTTTCCAAACCATCTGATGTCGTCCCTTGCCGCCGAAAATTCCGCAACCTCATTTTCGTCTGTTTCAACTTTCATCTCCGCAATTCCAAACCGCATATTCATCGACAGAATCCTGCATATATCCGGAAACCGGTATTGCCCGGATAACTTCTGTTCCAGCAATGTTCCTGTTTCCGGATCAAGTCCTCCGGTGTCTTCAAGCATGCCGACAACCTTCCCGCTTTCGTCGATGAACCCGATATATTTTCCGGGCTCCTTCATTGGAAATGCCTTAACCGGCCGGACTCTGACAGCAGGCAGGCCGGCGTGCGTGAGTTCAAGTCCCCTGGATGTTTCCCTTATCTTTATGTTTTCCGGACGCAGGAACTTCATCTTACCCCCCCACAAACCTGACATTCAAATCCGATTGTAATTTCACCAGCCGGTGGTAAACGTTTTCTCTGGCAAGAAGTTCTTCATGACTGCCGGTCTCGACAACCTTCCCTTTTTCCAGGACGACAAGTCTGGAAGCGTTCCTGAGCGTGGAAATCCGGTGTGCAATGATAAATGTTGTCCTGCCCTGAATCAGATTCTCTATGGCATGTTGAATCTTCACTTCTGTTTCTGTATCAACAGATGCAGTTGCCTCATCGAGAATCAATACCCGCGGATTTTTCAGAATTGCCCTTGCGATTGAAATTCTCTGCTTTTCTCCGGCAGAAAGCTTGACTCCCCGCTCTCCGACAAGCGTGTCGTAACCCTCCGGCAGATTCATTATGAAATCATGAATCATCGCTGCCCTGGCTGCCGATATTATTTCCTTTAAATCAGCCCCTGGATTTCCGTAGGAAATATTGTCTGCCACGCTTCCCTGAAATAAAAACGGCTCCTGGAGCACTACCCCGAACTGCGACCGCAGGAATTTAAGTTTTGTCTTCCTGACGTCCACGCCGTCAAGCAGTATTTCTCCGGAAGTGACGTCGTAAAACCTCATAATCAGGTTGATTAATGTTGTCTTCCCTGCACCGCTGTGTCCCACGAGTCCGATTACCTCGCCCGGTTTAACCTCCAGGTTGACTCCGGTCAGCACAGGAGATTCCGGGTCGTAACTGAAATCCACGTTTTTGAAAACTATTCTGCCTTCGACGCCGGAAAGTTCAACGGCATCAGGCGCGTCTGAAATGTCGGATTTTGCATCAGTAATTTCAAAAATCCTTTCGGCAGCAGTCGCTGCACGCTGAAGCTGGTGATTCAATCCTGCCAGCATTTCAACCGGATGATAAAACTGCCACATGTATCCGGTAAAAGCAATGAGAACTCCGAGCGACATCTTTCCCATGATGACTTGTCTGCCGCCGAACCACCAGATAATCACTGAACCGGCTGTCGTAAGGAAAAAAACCACCGGCTGATAGGTGTGAAGCATCCTGAGTGCGCGCCAGCTGAAACGGAAGATATCCTCGCTCTGCCTGTTAAACCTTTCTATCTCGCTTTGTTCCTGGCTGAATGCCTTTACAACTCTGACACCGGGAATGGTCTCGGCAAGTCTGGCACTCAGTTCTCCCATTTTTCTCCAGACCTGGTGAAAAACCCTGTGCACACGCCTTCCAAAAAAATAAATCACGAAAACAACCACAGGCAAAGGAATCGTGACAACCACCGCAAGCCCGGGATTCAGGCTGAAAAGGACCACTCCGATACCGAGTATTGTGAGGACGGAAACAACCATCTGCTGAAAACCTTCTGTTAAGAAAAACTGCAGCTGGTAAATATCGTTGGTAAGACGCGACATTATCTGCCCGGTTTCCTTGCGGTTGTAAAAACTCAGGGAAAGTTCCTGCAGACGGAAAAATATCCGGTTTCGAAGGTTCAGAACCAGCCGGTCGTTCATCCAGCTCATAAGCCAGCCCCTTGCCATTGAAATACCGCCTGAAAGGGTATAACTTGTAACCAGGGCAATGCCGAGATAAAAAAGCACGTTAAGCCGCTTTGAAATTTCATCACTGGAAACAAGAGCATCGTCAACCAGAATTTTCATCAGATACGGCGGAACCAGATTCAGGGCAGTCAGAAAAAGCGTCAGGATTAACCCTGCAGTCGCATGCCAGCGAAACGGCTTCAGGAGTTCAAGTAAACGGAGAAAAACATCGGCTTTTTTCAGACAAACAGGGCATATATCCAGCCAGCGCGGCAAAGGCCTGCCGCATTTTCCGCAGCGCCGGATCTGAAAGTTTTTCTTTTCTTCTCCGGTCACTTTCCTACTTTTCAAACTTTTTCAGCTTATCGTAACTCTGCTTCGCTGCATTGCGGACATTCGGATTCTGGTCTTTAAACAGCTGTTTAACAGCAGGCAATGCCCTGGCAGAATTAAGTTCGCCAAGACCTGTTACAGCCCACCATCTCACTCCAGGAAACGAATCTTTTGTCGCTTTGACCAGAGCCTGAAGCACAGCAGGATCTTTCATTTCCGCCAGACATTTTGCCGCTGACCTGCGGATTTCAGTGTCGGAAGAACCGAGTTTATTAATCTGCTCCTGTGCCTGCGCAGAAATAGCTGCAGCAGCCGGTTTTACCGCAGGTTTTGCAGCTGCAGCCGGTTTTGCAGCAGGAACTGCTGCCTGTTTCTGTGCAGGTGCTGGTTTTGCAGAAACAGCAGTCTGAACCGGTTTTGGTACGGCAATTTTTTTAACGTAAAACACGACCAGCGGCGCAATTATAAGAGCCGATATCACAATGGCCAGGCAAAGTCCTTTTTTACCAGGGACAGGTTTGCCTGCGTTGATTTTTTCAGCAGTGTCGTAAGCATTTACAATGCCGTAAAACCACGGCCCTATCAGAAAACTGGCCAGGAAAATTATGATCCCTCTGCTGGTCTGCTCATTGTAAATTTGTCCTGCTCCGGGAACTATAGCGGAAAGAAAAGCAGCCAGGACAGAATTCTTCTTCGGGATGGCTGTTCTTTTCTCCTCCTGTTTCTGTTCTGCCGACAGGTCCAGTTTTGGTGCAGGTGCTGCGGGTTTTCCAACAATTTTCTCTGACAATGCTGCCGGAGGAGTTGCAACCGGTTTTATTGGTTCAGGAATTCCGGCTACAGGTTCAGGAACAGGTTTTTCTTCGGGAATATTGTTGACAACAGCAGAAAGTTCGTCTAAATCGGATTTCGGGACATCCGGAACAGGTTTTGCAGACGGCTGCTGCACCGGTTGTACGGGAAGTTTTTCCTGCGCTGTCTCGGAAACTTTTTTCAGGGCATCCTTTTCTCCGGCAAGCGCAAGTTCAAAGGCAGACGGCTTCGGCTCCTCCGGCGGTCTCTGAGAAACATCGTCCTTTTTTGCCGGCTGCGGAACATCTTCGTCGATATCTCCGCTCAGATTCAGTTTTGGCACCTGAGCCGGTGTCTGTGCCGGTATCGGCTTCTGGGGTTCAGGCTTTGCGGCTTCTTTTGCAGGGTCATGGGAAATCAGACCGCCCAGCCATTCATTTTTTGGTTTTTCCTTTGGTTTATCCTCTTCCATCTCAGCACCTCCGATATTATTTTTTCACATTAAATCCAGCCGGTTAAACATCTACTGCCGTAACAATTTATAACAAGACCACGAAGACCACAGGCTCGCCTCGATTCGGCGCTCGCCTCTCGGCGAAGCCGAGGGAAGCCGAGGGAAGCCGCACAAAGCGTTTCAAATACCACGGCCTTGGCCGTGGATATTTATATTATACCAGATAATTCCGCTTACGCAGTCATCTTTTTTGACTTTTGAGCATCTCATGTATTGCCCGCGCGGATTTCTTTCCCGCTCCCATTGCCTCAATGACAGTTGCCGAACCGGTGACAATGTCGCCTCCTGCATAAACCCTGTCAACACTTGTCTTTCCGGTTTGGGGATCAGCGACGATATAACCGCGTTTGTTCAAGTCAAGCCCCGGGGTATTTTTCAGCAGCAGCGGATTCGCACCGGTGCCGATGGCAATTATGACAATGTCGACCTGCTGCTCAAATTCAGAGCCCGGTATGGGAACAGGGCTTGGTCTACCGGATGCATCCGGCGCGCCCAGTTTTTCCTTCTGGCAGATAATTTTCTCAACCCAGCCCTTTGCATTGCCCTTTATTTCAACAGGTTCTGTCAGCCACTGGAAAATAATTCCTTCCTCGACTGCCCGTTCAAATTCTTCATTTCTTGCCGGCATCTCGCCGGATGTCCTCCGGTAAACCACATGAACTTCTTTACTGCCGAGTCGTCTGGCAGTCCTGGCGCAGTCCATCGCCACGTTTCCTCCGCCTACAACAACCACTCTGTCAGCTTTTAAAATCGGAGTATGATACTCTGGAAACCTGTATGCCTTCATCAGATTCGAGCGGGTCAGGTATTCATTCGCGGAATAAACTCCTATAAGGTTTTCTCCGGGTATTTTCATGAATTTCGGCAGACCTGCACCCAGCCCCAGAAAAACAGCGTTGAATTCCTTTAAAAGCTCGTCGACGGATTTTACTCTGCCGATCACCGAACCAACTTCTATTTTCACTCCAAGCCGTTCCAGATATTCAACCTCTGCCGCAACTATTGATTTAGGCAGACGGAACTCCGGAATTCCGTAAATCAGGACACCGCCTGGCTTGTGCAGGGCTTCAAACACGGTGACACTATGACCGAGTTTTGCAAGGTCGCCGGCAATTGTAAGTCCGCCCGGCCCTGAACCCACAACAGCAACCCTGAATCCTGTCGCAGGCAATGTCTCCGGAACCGGAATTTTCTTTGAATTTATCTCAAAATCCGCAGCAAATCTTTCCAGTCCCCCGATTGCGATGGGCTGTCCTTTTTTTCCGAGTATGCATAATTTTTCACACTGGTCTTCCTGGGGACACACCCTTCCGCAGACAGCAGGCAGACTGTTCGTTTCTTTTATCTTCGGACATGCGGCAGCAAAATTACCGTCTTTTATCAGTTTTATGAATTCAGGTATCTTGACTTCAACAGGACAGCCGCCCACGCATGCGGGCTTTTTGCACTGCAGGCAGCGTCCTGCTTCCTTTTTTGCCTGTTCAGGAGTGAATCCAAAAGGCACCTCATTGAAATTTTTTATCCGTTCCTGAACCGGCTGCTGTGCCATTACAGGCCTGGATACTGTCTTTCCTTCCGCCGGCATCACCTGCTCCTCTTCATTATCTCTTCTTCCTGCAGTCTGTACATTTTCAACCGCTGCGTCAAAAGTTCAAAATCCACCTGATGTCCGTCGAAATCAGGACCGTCCACACACGCGAACCTGGTCTGCCCGCCTACAGAAACCCTGCATGCTCCGCACATTCCTGTGCCGTCGACCATCAGCGCATTCAGGCTCACAAGTGTTTTTATCGCAGATGATCTTGTCATTTCCGAAACAGCCTTCATCATCGGCACAGGTCCGACAGCCATCACAAAATTAATTTTCTCTTCCGACATCACTTCCTTCAGGGCATCGGTGACAAGTCCTTTTTTCCCTTCGCTCCCGTCGTCAGTGGTAATAATCAGCCTGTTGCAAAAAGGCCGTATTTCATCCTCCATTACGACCAGACTGCCGGTCCTTCCGCCGATTATGGCTATGATCTTATTTCCTTCTTGCTTGAGCGATTCAGCAACCGGTACAAGCGCTCCGGCACCGTATCCGCCGCCGATTAAAACGCAGGTGCCGTAATGAGCCACCGGAGTCGGATGTCCCAGAGGTCCTATTATGTCTTTGATGGTCTGCCCTGTCTCAAGCCCTGTCAGGTCGGTCGTGGTCCGGCCGACTGCCTGCACAACGAGCCGGAGAATCCCTTCGGAAGCATCCGCGCCTGCATAACTCAGGGGAATCCGTTCTCCCTGCTCGGAAATCCGCACAATTACAAACTGTCCTGGTTTTATCTTTGCAGCAATGCCGGGAGCCTGCACTCTCAGAAGCACGGTTTTCGGAGCAATTTCTTTTTTAAAAACTATTTCGTTCATGTCTGGTTTATATTCATTTTAAGCATTGTAAAACTTTCTCGTAAAAACGTTTAACATTTTCTGCATGTATTGGAAGATTCAAATTGGATTTTTCTTCACGGACAATTTTTCAATTCATTTTTGATTGAGTTTAAACAGGGCAAAATATTCTTTTGAACATCTACAGAAGTGAAAGTTTGCATTTGATAAGAAGCAGCCCGACGAAAGTCTTTTAAATCGCGATAGTCATAATAAACCTTTTTTAGGTTAGGGTCTTTCCCTATCCACTCATCTCGCATTCTATGGCTAATAGGATGCCCATTCGTTTTACGCGCAAAATATGCATCAATAAGATGAAGCGCCGTATAAAATATTCCAACTACAACCCAATCTAAAAAAGAAGTTTTTGCAACATCAAAACTGGTGAAGAATGACTCGTTATGTTTTGCTTTTATTTGATGTTCATTAAACGTCGGCATACTATTCGTATATTACTTTGGCTCCACATGTCAAAAGATAATCGACCTCGTCTGCATTGACTATATTAAAATCAAAATAGAATTCTTTTTGCGTTCCAGAGAATAGCTTTATCAGTTCTCTCTCTTGCTCATAAACTTTATATCTATTCCCTGTATTGTTTTCTCGCAGAAGCGACCAAATATAAAAAACACATCCTTCTTCGTGTATCAATATCTTAGCGATTACTTGTTTTTTATTCAAAATATCTACAATTAATTTATAAAACACATTCGTATCAGAATTAACGGTTTCTTCTACCGCTACATAATCAATTTCGCAAGGAATATTAGTTGTTCCAACATTGGTCGCATTGTTTCTGCCTTTTTGAAACCAAATGCTATTAAGATCATTCATACTGCTATTAATTTTCGGTTTTACTGTTAACATGTTTTGTCCTTTCTTAATTCTTCAGGTGATTTTACTGTTAATATATTTGTAGATTGGACAAAATATAGCGGATTCCCTTCTGGATCATATTGACCATCAACACGAAGCACTTTTTTTATCACCAATTTTATTTTTAGTTCGGACCCGTCGTCCAAAACATATTTATTCCAATATTCCTGTGATTGCACAGGTTCAATAGGAGTCCCTTCGACAGGTTGTCCACCAAAATTAATTTTTTCTTTTCCATACGCCATGATTTTCACCCCCATTTTGTATTTCAACCCACGTTAGCTGTCTACAAATAGAATATCTTAACCAGTTATAATAGTCAAGGATAGAATCATGCACTAATTTCCAAAGATTTCTTGTCTGCTAAACATTATGTCACCTTAATTTTTATGTGGCGGTTGAAGAGTTCAACAACCTTTGAAAGTTTCTCCTTTTCCCTCAGTTTCATATGCCCTGTTATCTCTTCTATTTTTTCAAGCGTGGAACTGGTATCGGCATTCAAAAGCATCATCGGTACGCCTGTTTCCTCTGCCCTTGCCAGAACCGGAGCGCTCGGCGTCAGCCCGCCTGTCAGAATCAGGCACATGGTATGGGTTTCAAGCGCCGCCAGCTGGATATCGCTGCGGTCACCGCCTGTAATCACCGCCTTGTTTGTCTGCCTGCGGAAATATTTCAGGGCGCTTTCGACATTCATTGCGCCGACCATGAAATGCTCGACGAGTTCGTTAATTTTGTCCTTCCGGCAGATAATTTCTCCGCCCAGCTCCTCGGAGAGTTTTTTAACGCTCACCGCACCGAGCAGTTCGTCGTACGGAATTGCGCCGAAGAAGGAAATTTTCTGGCGTGAAAGCCATGTCTTGAGTTTTTCAATCTCGCCATGAGCGGCAGGCGGGGCACAGTTCACAATTATTCCGGTAAGTTTCTTTCCGAACAGCTGCTCTGCCATGGCAACCTGGTCGAACAAAGTTTTCCTTTCATACCTGGCAACAAAAAGAACTTTCATCTCCGGAATTTCCGCGATCTTGCAATCCGACAATCCGAAAATAGCGCCTGCTTCCAGGCTTCCTGCACCTGCGACAAGCGTTATGTCCTTGCCCTTGTCAATCTCCGACATTGCCTTCTTGACGTCATTAAGCGGAGATTTCATGTTTCCGCCAAGCATACTGTCGATCTGTTCCCCTGTCACGACAATGCCGCAAAGTTTCTCCGCCGGCTCGGATAAGCCCAGATTCTCTTTCATGAAAAGAACGTCCTTGTCGACAGCTTTCCCGTCGACAACAACAGGCGAAAGACCGACCGGCTTGAAATAGCCGACCTTTTTTCCCTCGGATTTCAGTTTAAGCGCAAGAGGAAGAAGCACAATGCCGATGGAAAACTGTCCTGTTGAAGTTACCATAAGATACGACATATTTATCCCTCCCTGGGTTTTTCCAGGGTTATCCTTGCATCTACCGCAAGAGTTCCCTGTCCCATTTCATTTACCATCAATGGATTAATATCAAGTTCAACAATCTGCGGAAAGTCAAAACACAGCTGCTGCAGACGCATCAGCCCGTCGATGATTCCCGGAATATCGGCAGGTGTCTGTCCCCTTACTCCGCTCAGCAGCGGATATGCCCTTATCTCCTGCACCATTTCCTTGCAGTCCTGTTCCGTAAAAGGACTTACCCTGAATGAAACATCCTTTAAAACCTCAACATAAATTCCTCCCAGGCCGAACATGAAAACATGTCCGAACTGCGGATCCTTGCTCATTCCCAGAATGACTTCCCTGCCTGCCGAAGTCATTGCTTCAACCGTCACTCCGTTTATATGGGCATTGGGCACCCGCTTGCCGACCCTGTACATCATAAGCTCAAAAGCATCCCTGACTTCCTGGTCGCTCATCAACTTCAGCCGGACTCCGCCGACTTCTGTCTTGTGCAGAATTTCAGGAGAAACTATTTTCATCACCACCGGAAACCCGGTTTCTCGCGCAACAGAAACAGCTGATTCGGCATCCGTCACAAGTTTTCCGGCAGGAACTTTAAACCCGTAGGAGGAAACAACCTCACGGGATTCCCACGACAGGAGATTCACCCTGGATTCCTTCATCACCCTGTTGATAATCTCCCCTGCCTTTGCCTTGCCGACATTCAAAACAGGGATGTTTCCTTCTGTCCGCTTCAGGCGCTCTGTCTGCCTTGCAAGCGCCGCAAAACTTCCGGCTGCTCTTTCAGGCGAAAGGTAATTCGGTACTTTCTTTTCCTTCAGGATTTTTATTCCGGGAGCAACCTTTTCTCCGCCCATAAAACTCGCTAAAACAGGTTTTCCTGCGCCTTTTCCCTTCGACAGCCTTGCTATTGCCTCTGCGGTTTCTTTTGCCTGCGTCATTGCCTGTGGAGTCAAAAGCACAATAAGACCGTCGACAAATGAATCCGACAACAATGCATCCAGCGCAAGTTCATACCTGTCGACCAGTGCATCGCCGATAACATCAACCGGATTGTAAATATTCGCTGTGGGAGGCAGTCCTGCCTTCAATTTCTGCAGAGTCGCCTCATTGAAAGTTGGAAGGTTCAAGGCATTTGCCTGGCATGCATCTGTTGCCATAATGCCGGGTCCGCCGGCATTCGTGAGAACAGCGACATTTCTTCCCTGCGGAAGGGGCTGGCGTGCAAAAGCCATAGCGTAATCAAAAAGCTCCTCAAGGGCTTCAGCACGGATTACACCCGACTGCTTGAACGCAGCGCTGTAGGCAGAATCAGCTCCTGCCAAGGAACCGGTGTGCGACGATGCAGCTTTTGCGCCTGCGGCACTTCTGCCTGCTTTTATCAGGACAACCGGTTTTTTCCTTGTAACCCTTGCCGCCACCTTCAGGAATTTCTGTCCGTCGTTGATGCTTTCCAGATATCCTGCGATTACTTTGGTGTCTTCATCGTTTTCCAGCGCCTCAAGCAGATCAACTTCGTCGATGTCCGACTTGTTTCCCAGGCTTGCAAATTTTGAAAATCCTATCCCCTCGGTAATAGACCAGTCGAGAATTGCGGTGCAGAGTGCGCCTGACTGCGAAAGGAAAGCGATGTTTCCCTGAAGCGGCATCACATGGGCAAAACTTGCGTTCAGCTTTGTGAAGGTGTTTATCAGACCAAGGCAGTTAGGACCCCATACCCGGAGCCCTTTTTCCATTCCCATTTTGACAATCTCTTTTTCCAGCCGGTAGCCGTCGGGTCCTGCCTCCTTGAAGCCTGCGGAAATAACGACTGCGCCGGAAATTTTCTTCCTGGCGCAGTCATCAATCACCTGCGGAACAAGCCCTGCCTTGACAACCACAACAGCCATGTCGACAGGGTCAGGCACTGACATGACATCAGCATAGGATTTCCTGCCCATTATTTCCTGGGCGCTGGGGTTAACGGGGTAAATCCCGCCGGAAAAACCGCCTTCAATAAGATTTGCTAAAATGGAACCGCCGACTTTTGTCCTGTCTCTTGAAGCACCTACTACCGCAACTCCTCTTGGATTAAAAAATGCTTCAAGCATGAATTTCTCAGACTCTCATCCGGATTCCAATATTTTTTCTCTGTCAGAAAAGACCCAGCACATTCCCGTCTTTATCAATATCCACCTTTGTCCCTGCGGGTATGGACGGAAGTCCTGGCATTGTCCTCATTTCACCCAGAAGCGGGTACAGGAAACCGGCTCCGACAGATGCATTGACGTCCCGTATCGGAATCCTGTAGTTTCTCGGTCTGCCCTTGAGATTCTGGTCGTGGCTCAGCGAAAGATGCGTCTTTGCCATACAGAGAGGAAACTTGTCGTATCCCAGCTTCGTGTAAAGTTCAATCTTTTTCTCGGCTGCAGGAGAAAAATCCACGCCGTCCGCACCGTAAATCTTCGTGGCAATGGTTTCAATCTTTTCCTTGATTGATGCTTCCAGCGGGTAAAGATATTTGAACTTGTTCGGCTTATTGCATGCCTTGACAACTTCCTCAGCAAGTTCGCGTCCGCCTGCACCGCCTTTAGCCCAGACATCCATGGGCACTGAATCCTCGGCACCAACTTCCCTTGCCTTCTTTGCCAGGAATGCAATTTCCTTATCGGTATCAGCCGTGAACCTGTTAACCGCAACAACAACCGGCACACCGAACATCTTAACGTTCTCAATGTGCTTTGCCAGGTTCTCACATCCTTTTTCCAGTGCCTCAAAATTTTCCTTTGTGAATTCTTCAGGAAGCGGTTTGCCTGCCACAACCTTGCCGAGACCGCCGTGCATTTTTAATGCTCTGACAGTACAGGTGATGATAACAGCATCCGGTTTGAGTCCGCTTGCCCTGCACTTGATATTCATGAATTTCTCACAGCCGCAGTCGGCACCGAATCCGCTTTCAGTGACGACATAATCCGCCAGTTTCAATGCAATCTTGTCCGCGATAATTGAATTGTTGCCGTGCGCAATGTTGGCAAACGGACCTGCATGCACAAAAACAGGATTGTATTCAAGCGTCTGCATCAGCGTCGGTTTTATGGCATCTTTCATCAGAACAGTCATCGAGCCGCCGCACTTCAAATCTTCTGCCGTAACAGGCTTGCCGTCCTTTGTCATTCCCACCACTATCTTATTCAGGCGTTTGCGCATGTCAAAAAGGTCGGAAGCCAGCGCAAGAATTGCCATTACTTCGGAAGCAACGGAAATATCAAAACCTGTTTCCCGCGGAATGCCGTTGTCCTTTCCGCCCAATCCCGTGACAATCTGCCTCAAAGCCCTGTCACTCACGTCGACAACCCTTCTCCATGTGATGCTGTGAGGGTCAATGTTCAGGTGATTGCCGTGCATCAGGTGCGCATCCAGAAATGCCGCCAGAAGATTGTGCGCCAGACTCACGGCATGCACATCGCCTGTTAGGTGAAGGTTGAAATCCTCCATAGGTACAACCTGCGCATAACCTCCGCCTGCAGCTCCTCCTTTTATTCCGAAGACAGGTCCAAGGGATGGCTGCCTGATGCAGGTGAAAACCTTTTTCCCTATTTTCCCGAGCGCCTGCGAAACGCCTATCGTGGTTACTGTCTTGCCTTCTCCAAGCGGTGTAGGCGTAATTGCGGTAACATCAATATATTTTCCGTTCGGCCTTCCCTTTAAACGGTCAGAAATCTCCAATTTAACTTTTGCCTTGTAATTGCCGTAGAGTTCCAGTTCCTTTTCCAGAATTCCGGCTTTCCTGGCAATTTCTGTTATCGGCTTTAATCTTGCCTTCTGGGCAATCTCCAGATCACTTAACATGAAATTCTCCTTTCCTATTTATAGTATATTTACGATATAGTTTCTTATATCATAATCACGTCGTGTTGTCAATCACGTGAGTCGGTGGCAGGGCGCTCGGCTGGTCAAAAATGCCTGCTGTCTTACAGGTTTACTCTATTTCACCCAGATTAACAATATCTCCTATCTGGAGATTTTTGTTCTTTTTAAGAATTTTTCCCCTGGAATGCCCTCACGGTTTTTCATTAAACCAATACTTTAGCTTTATAAAAACAACTGTTTTCGTCTTAATTATTTACTATATGATCCCAGGACTTTCAGAAAAACGCATTTGTCTTTGAGCTGGTTCAGGGCTTTGATTACCGGTTTGTCTTGGATGTGTCCCTGGAAATCAATGAAGAAATAATAGTCCCATGCCTTTTTCCTGGAAGGCCGCGACTCTATGTTTGTCAGGTTGAGTTTATTGGTCCTGAAGGGTTCCAGCATCTCGTAAAGCGCTCCGACATGGTCCTTAACCGAAAGCATCAGCGAAGTCTTGTCGTTACCTGTCTTCCCGCTCATCTGCTTCCCGATAACCAGGAACCTGGTGTAATTGTCGGCTATATCTTCAATTCCTTCAGCAAGTATGCGGAGATTGTATCTTTCTGCCGCCAGTTTGCTGGCAATTGCGCCTGCTTTTGAATCGTGCTGGACCAGCCTGGCTGCTTCTGCGGTTGTGCTTACGTCGTGGATTTCCACGAGCGGCAGGTTTTTTTCCACCCAGGTGCGCGACTGTGAAATCGCCTGGGAGTTGGTGTAAAGCCGCCTGATTTGCGATATTGACTTTGCTCTGGTGACGAGGTTCTGGGAAATTTTGAGCATAATCTCCGCGCAGATTTTCAAATCAGAATCAATGAGCATGTCCAGAGTGTAATTCACCACGCCTTCCGTTGAATTCTCTATCGGCACAACCCCGCATTTTGCTCTGCCTTTCTCCACCTCGCTGAAAACCTCGGCTATGCTCCGGATAGGCACGAATCTTGCCGCAGAACCAAAATGCTGGACAGCAGCCAGGTGCGTGAACGACGCTTCAGGTCCCCAGTAAGTCACTGTCATAGGCCCCTGCAGGATTCTGGAAGCCGACAATATTTCCCTGTAGATGTTTTTAAGATACTCGTCGGGCAGAGGTCCTTTGTTGACACCTGACAGACGACGCAGGATTTCCAGTTCCCGCGACAGTGTATAGCTGTCGGCCTTCATTTCCTTTTTAATCTCACCTATTTCAATGGCCGTCTTTGCCCTCTGATTCAGAAGTTTCAGAATTGCGGAATCAATGCCGTCAATCTTCCTCCTCAACTTTTTAAGCGTCATTTTTCTTGCCTCCGTCTAAAATTAAATTTATCGAAAACAGGTACAGGTATTACTTTTAAGGGGACACAATACTTAATTCTAAGACGAAAAGCAGGTACAGGCAGCTCAATGGAAAAAACACCCGGAAGTAGTGCCTGTACCTGTTTTTCAGAATTAAGTATTGTGTCCCCATATTTTTGTGCCAGTCCCTTTTTCCTTACAGCGGCTCTGCGGGATTTATTGTGGAATCGGTAAAGAACAAATCCGCCATCCGGCGGTCAGCATCCCTTACCTTGCGGCACAATCCCTTGATGAAAATCCAGAGCAATTTATTTCCAAGAAGCCTGTCGGCATCCAGCAGCCGCAGAAAATCCGCCCTGCGTATAACCTTTATCACGCTGGGACGGTTTGTAACTGCTGTGGCTGACCTCGGAACATCGTCCAGCAGAGCCATTTCTCCGAAGAATTCTCCTTCCCGAATCATTGCAATGGGTTCTTCCTTGCCTTCCTTGGAGCGCTTCACAACCTTGACAGCGCCTTTTCTGACGATGTAAAAAGCGTCGCCTTCCATTCCCTCCAGGAAAAGCGTTTTGCCTTCCGGGAACTGCTCCTCCTTGCTGATCTGCAGCAAAAGCCGGATTTCCTCGTCGCTAAGCGTCTTGAATATCGAAAGTCGCCTCAGGAATCTCAGCGACCCTATGTAGTTGTCGATTTTATCCACCTGTTCCGCAGATAAATCCGGGTAGGCAACTATCATCAGGTGCTGTTCTTCCATTGCTTCAGACCTGACAACCGTCCCCTTGATATTCGCAAAGCTGACCCCTTCCGCTATCTGGAAGGATAGTTCCACGAGGGTCCCTGCAGGCAGGTTGATCCTGGAAAGAAGCGCAATACCGCCGGCGCCAATATTCCGCATTTTGCCCTGCATTACCTTGTCTTTTGCATCCCTGGGCCAGACCTCGACCAGAAGTCCTAATTTTGCCCTGGGATATTTCCGCCTTTCTGTTCCATCCCATTTATCCGGCATTTTTATCACTCCTCCTCGGTTATTTTTTTATTCAGGCGACGACTTTTCTTCTGTCGACGCATTCTCATTTTCAGATGTTTGTTCCTGCTGCTGGTTTTCCATCCCCCCGGAATCCGCCGCAGCAGGAGATTGGGATTCTGCCCTGTCAAGCAATTCAGCAAGCTCCTCAATTTTCGGTAGTTCGGTCAAATCCTTCAGGCCGAAATACTTTAAGAATTCCGTGGTTGTTCCGTAAAGCAGCGGCCTGCCGATAACTTCCTTCCTCCCGCGGATTTTAACAAGAGACCGTTCAAGAAGCGTCTGGAGCACGCCGGTGGTACCAACTCCCCTGATGCCCTCTATTTCCATACGCGTGATCGGTTGCTTGTATGCAATAATTGCAAGAGTTTCGAGGCCTGCCCTGGAAAGCCTGGGTGTAATTCTTTCACCGTATAACTTTTTCAGGTACTCTGCGTATTGGGGCCGTGCCGAGAACTGAAAGCCGCCGGCAATTTCGTTCAGCTGGAATCCTCTGCTGCCGGTCTCATAATCCATCTGAAGCTGGCTGATCACGGAGCGGATGCGCTGTTTGTCGTCGTCTTCAACGACAGCGGATATCTTTTCTATTGTCAGGGGCCTGTCGGAAGCAATCAAAAGCGCTTCGATTATCGATTTCATTTTTTCACTGTCCATTTTCTCCGCCCTTTGCAGAACCCTGTCCTTCCAGTTCAAGCTTTGCAGCCTGTTCAAATGTCATGTCAGCCGGCACAACCGAGCCAGGAGTCCTGGAAATCCGGATTTCGTCGAACGGTTTTATCTGCCGCGCCTGAATCAGTTTCAGGCGTATCAGTTCCAGCATTGCCAGAAAAGTCACAATCACGGCCAGCCTGCTGGTTGCCGAACTGAAAAGTTCGCTGAAATTCATATACGGTTTTGCCTCAAGGTTGTCCAGAATCTCGTTTATCTTGTCGATGACATCTATTTCTTCCCTGGCAATCTCAAAAACCGTCTCGCTGGGAAGATAAGCCAGCACGTTTTTGAAAGCCGACAGCAAATCAAAAAGTGTCACCTCGACAAATGTCTCGTCAGGCTGACCCTCGCCTTCAGGCAGAAGCCTCCAGAAAACATCCTGCTGTTTCTGCTCGTTTTTTGCCAGTTCCTGCGCGACCTCTTTGAACTGCTGATATTCAAGGAGTTTTCTGACAAGTTCGGAACGCGGGTTCTCCTCCGCCGCTTCTGTCTCGTCTGCCGGCAGCATCATTTTCGACTTTATATGAATCAGCGTTGCTGCCATGACGATGAATTCTCCGGCGACGTCCAGATCGAGCATCTCCATCATCTGGATATATGTCAGATATTCCTCGGTAATTCTCGCAATAGGTATGTCGTAGATGTCGATCTTGTCTTTTTTTATCAGGTGCAGGAGAAGGTCGAACGGCCCCTCGAAAGCCGGGACTTTAATCTGATAAGTCATATTCCCATCACCTGCCGGACTTCCGACATCGTTTCCCTGGCGGCAGACCTGGCTTTTTCGGCGCCCTGTGACAATATTCCGTCGATTTTTTCCGGGTGCCTGCAGAGTTCGTTCCGCTTATTGCGGAACTGCTCCATTGCTTTCAGCAGCTTTTCGGTGAGAATCGACTTGCAGTCCGTGCAGCCCAGTTTCCCGGATTTGCATTCCTCAGAAATTTTTCCTGTCTGCGCAGAATTATAAATTTCATGGCAGGCAAAAACCGGGCATGACTCCGGATGCCCGGGATCTCCTTTCCGCAGTTTTGTCTGGTCCGTAAACATCGTCTTTATTTTCTTGGTCATGATTTCCGGAGAATCCGACAGATATATGCAGTTGTTGTAGCTTTTGCTCATTTTTCGTCCGTCGGTTCCCGGAATCTTCGGGAATGGCGTCAGAAGCGACGCGGGTTCCGGAAAAACTTTTTTGCTGTAAAGATGGTTGAATCTCCTTGAAATTTCCCTGCAGAGTTCAAGATGCGGCAGCTGGTCCTGTCCCACAGGCACTGCATCTGCCCTGTAAATAAGGATGTCGGCGGCCTGCAGAACTGGATAGCCGAGAAACCCGTAGGTCCGCAGATATTTCCTGTCGCCGGCTACCTTCAAATTAGTCCTGGCGATAAACTGGTCGAAGGATTCCGATTGCTTGCCGGCATCGACGTTTTCATCTCCGCCGGAGATTTCAGATAATTGCTCCTTGTAGGTCGGACACCTTTCCAGCCATGCCAGGGGCACTATCATTGAAAGCAAAAGACACAGTTCCGCGTGCTCCTTGACATGCGACTGTACAAAAAAAGTGCTTTTCGACGGATCAAGCCCTGCGGAAAGCCAGTCGACAACTATCTCCCGTGTATCATTTTTGATTTCCGAAGGATCCGCATATTCGCTGGTCAAAGCATGCCAGTCGGCAACCATGTAATAACAGTCGTATTCGTCCTGGAGTTTCACCCAGTTCTCAAGCACTCCGAGAAGGTGCCCGAGATGAAGTTTGCCTGTGGGCCTCATTCCGCTCAGGATTCTTTTCTTTTTTCTGACCATCGTTATACGATCCCTAACCACGCCAGCAGTTTTCCATATATCCAGAACACCGGCGCAAAAACAAAGTTCAAAATATTGAGATATACCAGAATAAGTATGATGAATATGCCGAACGGTTCTATCCTGTTGAATTTCCAGGCGTACTGCTCCGGCAAAAGCCCGCTCACGATTCTGGAACCGTCCAGCGGCGGAATCGGAATTAGATTAAATGCAAAAAGAACCAGGTTAATCTGAACAGCGTAAACAAGTATTTTCAAAACCGGAGTGAAAGGTCCTAAATCAACTTCGACAAAAATTTTTAAAAGCAGTATGCATATAATGCTCAAAATAACATTTGCCAGAACCCCTGCCACGGCAACCCATATCATGTCCTTCTTCGGATTTTTCAAATTGTACGGATTTATCGGAACAGGCTTTGCCCAGCCAATGACAGGCGCCCCGGCTATTGCAAGAAGCAGGGGAAAAATAACCGACCCGAAAATGTCGATGTGCTTCAGGGGATTAAGGGTAAGGCGTCCCATGACATAAGCAGTCATGTCGCCCAGCTTCTTAGCCATCCACCCGTGCGCGGTCTCGTGCACAGAAACTGAAAAAAGCAGGACCGGGATTATCAGTAAAAGTTCCAGGCTGTTTTTTGACATTCTAGTATATAGTATATGACAATATACGAAATTTGTAAAGGGAAAAGCAGAAAGCAGGGAAAGCAGAAATAATTAAGGTGACACAATACTTAATTCTGAAAAACAGTAACTGCCCTGTACCATTCGCTTTGCTCAGGTATAGGGTGCCTGCCTCGTTTTTGGTTACTTTTTTGCATCGTTAAAAACGGGCCTGTACCTGTTTTTCGTTCAGAATCAAGTATTGTGTCACCTTTTTTCCCTGGCAAATAATTCCAGAAACCTGACAGGCGACAGAACAGCTACGCCGTGACACTTCTTTGCAGGATAATGGCTTAAATTTCCCGTAACAAGGCATCTTGCTTTTCCGTTCACGGCTGCTTCAAGGAATGGTTTGTCATTGATATCAGGCAAATCCTCGGAAAGCGGAATTGAAGCAACCGGAATTCCTGTATATTCTATCTGCCGGAGTAAATCATCAACTTCATTCACTTTGAAATGAAATTTCGGACGCAGAAGAACCTCCCGGTATTCCGAAAAGATTCGAATATCATAACAGAGCTGTAAGTCCGCGGATGCAATCATCCGGACAATCTGTCCGGGTGAACCTGATGGAAAGAGAAGCCCTGATACAATAACATTTGTATCCAGGACAATTCTCATCTGGAATTCTTTCTTCTTACCGTATTGATTTCTGCGTTTATTTCCTCGAGCGACAGCTTATCCGTGTCTTTTGCAATAGAACGTTTCTGCATGGATGCCACTGCCATTTCAGCGCGTATCTGCCGTACCATGGCAAGCGTTTTTTCAAGCCGCTCTTCGGAAGTTGTAGTCATCACGGCAAACGGTCTACCATTGGAAGTAAGTACCAGGTCCTTCTCCTTGTTAAGTGTCTCCCTCACCTGCGCTGGTTTGTTTCTTAAATCTCTTATGGTTACGAACTTCATGCTCATGCCCTCCTTTTTCACCGTATATTATATACGATTGTCACCCAATTGTCAACAGTAAAAAGCAGGGACAGGCACAAAAACCGGGGGACACAAAACTTAATTCAAAATTATTCGCATAATATTTTGTCTGGGAATTAAGTATTGTGTCCCCTTAATTCAGATATTTTCAGGAACAAATAGATGGAAATAAGAACGATTGTGGAGCCGACAATCCACAGATAGCCGGCAAAGCAATAAAACTTATGCAGAAACCACCAGGCACCGGCAGCACCTGCCAGAGCACCCATGCAGCTGTAGATGATTCTCCTCAGGGAACGCCGCGGCTTCTTCCGCATTGCGCCAATGGAAATCCCTATCAGCGCCCAGCCGATGATCCAGAACAGGTATTCTTTAGCCATATCGGATTCGTGTAAACCCAGGGCCTGCCGTCGAGTCTTGCCTCCACCCTGTAGGCACCGGGAATCCTGACACCGACCTCGATGGATTTTCCTGTTTTTTCAACGATAATGCGGCCATTACGGATTATCCTGAAAAAACATCCGACCGGCGCATCCACCCGCAACTCCGCCGCATCAGCGGATAAGTCGTCGCCCATGATGCCTGCGTCTGAAGTCGAGTGTGCGGTAAATGAAAACCCGGTTGCATCTCCGAGCTCGTTGTTTGCGATGAAAAAATTCCCTCTTTTCAGGCACGTAAAAACTGTCTGCGTGTCTTTTGCGGAATCCCCGGAAAATTCCTGCGGCAGAATAAGATGATTCCGGAGAGTCTTCATAAGCCTGTGGTGATAATGGAACTGGAAAAATCCGAGTTTCTGGAACCTGCCGACGCCCTGGGAATCCAGAGCGCCTATGCCGATCACTCTTCCCCCGGCTGCCAGTTCATCCCATTTTTTTATGGTTTTTGAATCCGGCTCTGCAACCATTGTTTCTGGATGCCTGCAATAATGCCAGATATTGATAAAATTAATCTTCCGCCACCAGTCGCACTCATAATTCCATATTTCCATGCCTGTAAAACCCCTTGCCTGCCAGTTTTTCCACCTGTGGCTTGCCAGAATAAAATATTTGCCTTTGAAAAACGGGTGTGCTATAAATCCGAAACCTCCGCGGCGGTTAACCTCATCGATAAATTCCTGCGGATTCTTATTGCCTTTCCCGTCTATTGACCTGTCCGCATTCAACGCAACGTAATGGTGGTACGACGGTGAGACTTCAACGCCGGCAATAACAAGAACTTTACCCTGCCATCCCGAGATTTCAGTTCCTGCAAGCACATTATGCTCGCTCAGAATGACAACGTCTGCTCCGGCGCCGTGTGCTGCTTCAACAACCCACGGAAGCTGCCCACCACCTTCAACGGGGTGGATATGGTACACCATTTTATATTCACGCATATTGTCTTTTCCTTAGATGTTAATGATTGCAGGTGCAGAAATTAGATATCCTGCCAGGACAATCAGCTCTGATATTTCAATGATTGCTCCCAGAACATCCCCTGTTATGCCGCCCAGTTTCAGCCGGAAATACAGGCATATTAAAAAAACAGCGACGCAAATTGCCGCCATAAGACACAGTGCGACATAGCCGGCAAGACAGAAGCCGGCAACCACGGCAAACAAAGTGCCGATAACCAGTTCAACTATTCCGACGTCTGCCACACTGCGGCCAAAACCATGGGTTCTGGCTGATTCTGATACAGCGATTGCCGGTATGACTGCCCACCTGCTCAGTACAGGCATCAAAACAAGTATTTTTCCAGCCCGGATGGATAAACTGTCGAGAAACTGCCATTTCAAAAGAACGCAGCAGACAATCGCCAGCACCCCGATGGCTCCGATACGACTGTCGTGCATTATTTCCAGAATTTCTTCGCGGTTCTTCCCCCCGGCAAGACCGTCGAACGTATCCGCCAGACCGTCCAGATGCAGACCGCCTGTAATCCAGATAAGAAAAACCAGGACGCAGACAGGCACAATATTTACCGGGAACACCAGGCGCAATAAATAATTTGCTCCGCCCAGAAACAGGCCAATCAGCAGTCCGATAATCGGATAACAGACCACCGACTGTCTGAATTCTGTGTCGCCCGGCGGTGTTTTCAACCTGACAGGGAAAACAGTCAGAAACTGCAAAGCAATCAGAAATTGCCGCATCAGAACTCTATCCCGCGCCTGCTTTTAAGTCCCCGGTAAAACGGATGTTTAACCAGCTTCATCTCCGTAACCAGGTCAGCGCGCTTTAAAAGTTTTCCCGGAGCAGAACGGCCTGTAATGACCAGTTCCACATTCGCCGGCTTGGAATCAATCAGGTCATACATTTCTTTTATCGGGAAAAGCCCTGACGCCAGAACATTGTTAGCTTCATCCAGGATAACCACGTCCCATCTGCCGCCTGCAACAATTTTCCGGCACTGCTTCCATGCGGATTTTATCCCCTGTTTTAACTTTCCCCGTTTTTTGTCCGAGCAGAAATATGGATG
>Ga0172363_10000109_pt1 | contig 48754 bp, 34 predicted proteins | sample LakKivs2_kivu2a2_FD_114541 | JGI IMG/M metagenome (GOLD analysis project Ga0172363, IMG submission 114541) | Sediment microbial communities from Lake Kivu, Rwanda - Sediment s2_kivu2a2 | ecosystem: Environmental > Aquatic > Freshwater > Lake > Sediment | place: Rwanda: Western Province, Lake... | reverse complement strand
GGATTGCGGTATCTGCATGGATGGTATTACGTATATTAATCATGCTAGTATCTTCCTTTGCCTTTGACGATGAATCTGAGTGCGAGCAGGACGATAAACGAGAACAGGATCAGGATGCCGCAGCCTAGGCCGATTTCCAGTGGTGTGAACTGCGGAGAAAGTTTAACCCAGTCTACGATGACTACGGGCGCTGTTTTTAGTGTTGTCACAGATAGAGTTGCGCCTGTCTCGCTTATGCTTCTTGTGAACACCATTATTGCTCCTGAAAGCATGGAGTATTTGGTCAATGGCAGGATGATCGTTCTGAACACGCCTAGAGGCTTAGCCCCTAGAGTTCTTGAGGCTTCTTCCAAGTCTGTTCCTATCCTTTCTACGGCGGCTGATACTGCCCTCACGAAGTAGGGGTAGGTTATGGTTAAGTGAGCAAAGATTAGTAGCCACATTTCAGGTATCGTTGGGAAGCTCTTCCAGAAGATTCGAAGAGACACGCCTAAAGCGATCGATGGCACGATTAGTGGGATGTTGACCAGTATGTCCAGTATGGTTGAGGGGAGACTGCCGAGTTTTCTTCTAGCTATTATTATTGCCATCGGCAATCCGATGATGAGGTTCAGTATCGTGACTATGGCTCCCAAGGAGTAGGATAGGAACAGGCTCTGCCAGTATTCGCTCCAAACGCCCATGCTTGATAAGGCGTTTTGGAGCGTGTCGGTGAAGATGGCTTCTAGTGCTGGCAGTGCCACAAAAATGGAGGGTATGAGTATCAAGATGAAGAATATGGTGAGAGATAATCCGTTTCTTGTGGCAGTCGCTTTTGAATAACTTATTCTTCTCTCTGCTGCGGGCCAGACTTTTTTCAGAGGCATTCCCAGTCTGGTTCCCAGCAATCTTATGGCAATGAATATTGAGCAGGAGATTATTAATAAGAAGAAGCTTACAAATACGGCTGCGCCAGTTATCTCTTTGTTCGGGCCCAGATGGGTTTGAATGAATGTCGCTCCGTTCTCGAAAGAAGACACGTAGTTACCGTTTGCAGTCATGCCTGCAACCATAATCGTGGCTCCAGTTTCTGAGATTGATCTTGAGAACGCCAGCAAGAAGGCAGCTATTATTGACGGTTTTATTATTGGAAACGTCACGGTTCTCGCGGCTGTGAAGGGTGGAGCGCTGAGAGTTCTTGACGCGTTTTCGTATTCTTTCTTGTAATCGAGCAATGCGCCGACGACCACTCTTACCACGACAGGATAGGAGAACGTGAAATGCAAAAGGATGACGAGAAGCCAGCCTGGCGAAATGAGTGACTGACCGAATAACGCTGAGACTCCTTCTGATTTGCTCCAGAATAGGAGCAGGGAATATCCAAGCGCAGCCGTAGGCACGATGAACGGGATGTCGGAAAGTGTGTCGAGAACGTTTAGCCATTTTGACTTCCCTCGTGTTATTAGCCAAGCCATCGGAACCCCAGTTGTGATGTCAAGAGCAGAGACAAGCAAGGCTACTGCAAAAGAGTTTGTAATCGCATTCAGGGCTTGGCTCATAAGCTCTGGTTGAGCATATACTTCACCAAGCGTGTCCCATTTGATTACTATTCCCGCGATCGGCGGTACTAAAATCAGCGTGAAGAACACTGCTACGGCTGTCAAGTACACCGTGTACCTTACGAGTTTCCTTGATGACAACTCATCCAGAATCTTTGAAAGTCCAAGCTTGGGCAATCTCTCTATCCGCCGCCATCGATTTCTGACTGCAACTGCTGTTTTTTTCTTCTTATTCACTTTATGGACTGATAAGGGTTCCCGATTAGAACATGTCAGTTTGCCCGTCGAGTCACATCACTGCAGAGCTCTGTTGACTCTCGGTCTCATCATCCAAGCACGAATGAGGCAAGAGAAGACTTAAGACTTTTGTGCTTTGGACAACGCTTTTTCTGTTTTTGGCAAGAGCTATGCGAAGGCGAAATACATGATAATGAGAAACACTCCTGTTAGTATCAGTACTAATCCTAGGCGCGTGTAGCCTTTTGGTTTCCACGAGTCTCTTCTGAAGATCTCAGATGGTCCTATGACTTCTTTGTCTGAGATCGCTTTGGTTGCTGAGGCCAGCATAGCGGCTTTTCGGCTGGTTGGGCCTATTCCGCCTGAGCCTATAAAAATCAGGAGGCCTGAAAGGATGAGGAGGATGCCTTCTATGAATGCGGCGTCAGATGGTTTCATGTAGGGCAGTGTGGGGAAGAACTGGATGTCGAGGAAGAAGAAAACCGTTGCGACCATGAATGAAACGCTAGCTAGAGCAACGATTTGTTTCACGACATTCGTGTTCATCGTTGTGCTCATGCTTGATGGGAATTGCGAGAGTAAAAAGTTTTCGTTGGTAATGAAGCTGGGAGAGAGTTGAGCTTTGGGAGAAGTGGAGCATTTTGATTGGCTGAGGTCGGGTTGCTTGAGAATATGAAGTTTTAATACCCTTTGTCTTCAGATTAGGAGATGAGGTCTTGAAGCTTGCAGTATGCTGTTATCGCTGATGCTTATGAGAAGATCGAGTCAACTACTAAGAGGTTGGAGATGACAGATCTTCTTGTTGATCTGCTCAGAAACACATCGAGAGATGTTATCGACAAAGTCGTTTACTTGACTCAGGGTAAGCTCTATCCAGATTTTGCGGGTATCGAAATAGGTGTTGCTGAGAAACTTGCCGTAAAGGCTCTTTCTCGGGCGTCAGGGGTGAAAGAGAGGGAAATCGAAGAGAGCGTCAAGAAGACTGGAGACGTAGGAGAGACTGCTCAGGAGATGATGTCTTCCAGAAAGCAAGCGACGTTTTTTCAGAGATCTCTGACTGTTCAGAGGGTCTATGAAACGTTGGACAAGATGGCTAAGACCTCGGGCGCTGGTGCTGTGGATTCTAAAATGGCGCATTTGGCTGGATTGTTGGCTGATGCCTCGCCTAAGGAAGCGAAGTACATTATGCGGACGGTGACGGGAAATCTGCGTCTGGGCATAGCGGACATGACGGTTCTAGACGCTTTGGCCATAGCGTACGGTGGCGGCAAAGAAGCACGGGAATGTATAGAACGAGCTTACAACATATGCTCAGACTTGGGAAGGGTTGCGAAGACCGTCGCTGAGAGGGGACTTAAAGGAATCAAGGAATTCCATGTGTCCATCAATGAGCCCATAAGGCCGATGCTGGCAGAAAGGCTTTCATCGCCTAGGGAGATCCTCGAAAAGTTATCCGGGAAATGTGTGGCTGAATACAAGTATGATGGCGAACGTATTCAAGCTCATAAGCAGGGCAATGACGTAGTGCTTTATTCTCGGCGTTTGGAGAGCATTTCTGATCAATATCCCGATGCAGTTGAACTGCTGAAGAGGCATGTTGAGGCTAAAGGGGCGATTCTTGAATGTGAATGTGTTGCTGTTGACTCTGACACTGGCGAAATGCGTCCCTTCCAAGAACTTATGCATCGCAGACGCAAGTATGAGATTCAGAAGGCTATTGAAGAGTATCCTGTCACGCTTTTCATGTTTGAAGCACTCTACATTGATGGAAAAGATCTGACCCAAGAACCCTACCTTACGCGAAGGAGAATGCTTGAGGAAACGATCAAACAAAGCGACAGGGTGAAAATAGCCAATCAAACCATCACGAATAATGAGGTTGAGCTTGAAAAATTCTTTCTTGAAGCAATAGAAAACGGGTGCGAAGGCTTGATATGCAAGTCGATGGCTCCTGATTCCGTTTACCAAGCAGGTGCTCGTGGCTGGCTCTGGATAAAATACAAGCGCGACTACAAGAGTGAGATGACCGACGCTGTGGACTTGGTTGTAGTCGGAGCTTTCCACGGCAGAGGCAAACGCGCAGGAGCCTACGGCGCGCTGCTGCTGGCAACGTATGATCCTGACGGAGATATTTTTGAAACGGTGACAAAGTGTGGAACAGGCTTCACAGACGAAGACTTGGAGAAGCTTCCTAAGATGCTGAAGAATCATGTTGTGGGTCGCAAGCATGCGCGTGTGCAGTCGCTCATTGAGGCCGAAGTGTGGTTTGAACCGAACATCGTGCTGGAGGTATTGGGAGCAGAAGTAACGCTCAGCCCAATTCACACATGCTCCACAAATGCTATTCGCAAAGGAAATGGATTGGCGATAAGGTTCCCCCGTTTCACTGGGAAATACCGGTTTGACAAGGCGCCTGAAGATGCAACAACGTCAAAAGAGATCGTTGAAATGTATCAGAGACAGCTAAAGAAAGTTGAGTAGGGTCAAGCGTCAGCAAAGCCTTAGGCGCAGGCTTTTTGCTGGGCTCTCTACCAACAACACAGGAATTGGATCTTCAGATGCTGTCATTTTGGAGAAGGGAGGTTCCGCCGCATTTTCCTTTACATGGAACACTTCGAGCTTCGAATATGAAAACTACTCATTGTGGGCTTATGCACACCCTCTCCAAGGCGAAGCAAACACTAGAAACGAAATCTTGACATCGGAACAGTTTTCGTAACGATCTAGGCGATGTAAATGTCGGTTCAGGGCGAATTCAAGAGACCTGAGCAAGCTATTGACCACGCACAGTCGTATGACTCAAACTGTGACATTGGCCGCGACAACAAGATCAGCCTGAAAGGCTTGAACACTCTGCTTTCACGTTACGGACGGCACTACCGCTAACACCCTTTTTTCCTTCTACAACACATCACAAACCATGGTAACCTCACATTCCGAGAATACATGCCACCGCATTGTTGACTGAGGGAACAGATAGAACTTAGATCCAAAAATCTTTTAGCCTTGAACATGACTAGTTACAGTGCTTGTTATAGAAGGAGAAAGGAAACGTGAAAAAAAATAGTAGACATGATGCTACCTTTTTACTACTAGTGTCATTAGTACTGCTCAGTTCATTTGCTTTGCTAACGACGACCGTTGGCTATCCAGTGGTAGCGCAACTGCCTGAAGGCATGTATTGGAAACCATCATTCATTGATTACGCGCCAAGCGGAGTACCCGACTTCGACCAAAGACAATGGGGAACATACATATGGAAAGACATGTGGGATCAATGGAGTCACTGTGGACCTGTAGCTGTTGCGAATTCGCTTTGGTGGCTTGACTCAGAATACGAGCCGGGCACGATACCTCCACCGATGATCAATGATGGATTCCCGCTGGTTCAAGCATATGGCCCGTGGGATGATCATGATCCACAGAACGTGCCTTGGCTGGTTGAACACCTAGCTTACCTCATGGACACAGACGGGCTGAGAACAGGACCTGGTGGTCACTCAGGCACAGACGTGCATGACATGGAAGCCGGGCTGGCTCACTACTTGTCTTGGACTGGGGTGAACCCGCAGGGCGACGTAAACGGTGACGGCATCGTTGATCCTTTGGACGAGATGCTCGTGATAGACGCTTTTGGCAGTTCACCGGGCGCACCTAACTGGGACTTGGCGGCTGACATATTCCCAGCATCAATCACGTATCCGCCAGTTGCAGACAACTATATCGACATGAGCGACCTAATGCTTGTGCAGGCGAATATGGGTATGACAGGGCTTTTCTATGAGCACACTGTTATGCAGCCCGACTTCTTCTTCATCGAAGAGGAAGTGGAGAAGTGCCAAGACGTGGTTCTGCTAGTTGGTTACTGGATCTTCGACGAATACACTGGGGGTTGGTACAGAGAACCAGGAGGACACTACGTGACAGTAGCAGGAGTCGACTCGACTAACATCAAGCTTGCGTTGAGCGACCCTGTCCAAGACGCGTTCGAGTCAGGCCTCATTCCAGAAGGGCGAATCCCAGTTCCGCACGTTCATCCTCCGCCTGAGCCGCCCTACATAACACACAATGACGCTCAGTACGTTTCACAGGACATCTACAACGTAGCGCAGATAACGCCGCCGTGGCCACCATGCCCAGGCGGGAACTGGATGCTCATGAACTTTGCAAGTTGGAGCCCCGCACCACCGTTCTTTGCAGTGATAGAATCTGCAGTGGTAACCTCGCCGACAGCCGTCCCTGACATCGCAGTGACCGACGTCATAGTATGCTATGGTCAGACAGTCATTCCTCAGAACAAGACGCGTACCGTCAACGCCACAGCCACTAACCTTGGTCCGCAGCCTGAAACCTTCACTCTCACAGTCTACTGGGACTACACCAACGTCATCAACAGCACTGTAGTTTCCCTTACAGCCGGAGAAACCAAAACAGTCACCTTAGATTGGTATCCGAGCCAACCAAGATACAATAACTACACCATAAGCGCCTACGCCACACCCCTGCCAAGCGAAACAAACACCGCCAACAACAACTGCACTTATGGCACAGTAATCATTGTCTGGCCCGGCGACGTGGATGCCGACAGGGACGTAGACCTCTACGACATCGTCAAGCTAGCAGCAATCTACGGCGCCAAACATCCTAACCCCCTCTACAACCCAAACTGTGACATAGACAACGACGGAGACATAGACCTATACGACGCGGTAACCCTGCTGCTCAGCTACGGCTACAAAGAGCAATAAAACCTCCTTTTTCCATCAGGCCTTTAGAACCATAAAGTCAAATGAAGCATTTGTTGATCCTTGGTTCACCTGCTTGTCCCCAGGATTAGTCTGAGAGTATCTCATGCTTTGAGGTTCGTGTAGCTTATGGGTAGTGACGGTGGAGAGTGCAGCAAGACAAGATTTAGCAGGTGGCTGAGCGACAGGATGAAACTGGAACGAGACGGTGTGAAGACACTCATTCACGCGAGTCCTGACAACAATCAGCCTACTGGTGTTGTTCTCATGTAGGAATGTCGGATCCTAAATGAGAAAAGCAATGACTGCTAGCTCGATTGAAGAAACCACTCTCTCAGAAAGCATTAGAACAGCAAACGTAAACAACGCGCCCGTTAAAGCAATAAGTGTTTGCAAGATCAGTCTCATGGGTGCTCATTTCCATGTCTGGCGGAAATAGCCATAGAGAGCTTTTGAGATCAGTTCCTTACAATACGGAAGTTACCTTCCTTTTTCAGATCGTATTTGAACTCTTGAAGCTCAAAGTGGTTTGTTAGAACCATTGATTTGGCAGAATCTCGAAGCGATGCGAGCGCAAAATAGCGTCTGCATTGGAAATTGATGGTGGCAAGCTTAGCGGTAGTGGTGGAGATCTTTGAGATCCTTGTTTGTTGGATAGATCAGTAAAAGAGATAAGATCTTTCGAGTATTCAATTTCCTTAAGAGAATGATGTGATGTCAAGGAAAAGAGTGATAGTGTTAGTAGTTATTTCACTTCATGCAATTGCACTTTCCATGTTTCTGCTTTTCCAAGACCTACGTTCACCTACCGTGACTGAAAAGTACAGTGATGTTACTGTTTCAGAAGCAAGAGCCATGATTGATTCTACGCAGTCGCTAGTTGTTTTGGATTTCAGAACTCAAAGCGAGCATGATTCTGGTCACATAAGGAATTCTATGCTGTTTTTGCTTCCTGAACTGGAAAATCGACTGTACGAGCTGAATCCAAATTCTGAGATCCTCATCTATTGTCGTTCTGGAAACAGAAGTCGTATGGCTAGCCAGATTCTAGTGGATAATGGGTTCTTGCATGTCTTCAATATGCTTGGAGGAATACTGGCATGGATCGATGAAGGTTATCCTGTGTATGTGAAATACCTTTCTATCCAGAGAGCTATAGACGATGCGAATCAGGGAGAGACAATTCATGTAGCATCAGGGATCTACTATGAACAACTCATAGTGAATAAGACGATCTCAATCGTTGGAGAAGATCGGGACACGACAGTGGTAGACGGGGAAGGATTGTACACGCCATTGGTCATCGTTTCAAGCGGTTCAATGGTCGATGCGTTCACGTTTCAGAATTGTGGGTGGAGTACGCCGTTTTCCCACGTAGCTATATACGGTGACAACAATACAGTTAGAAATAGCAGAGTTGTTGCTTCAAACAGGCCTTACGGCATCTACCTGTTTCTGTCGAATGGAAGCAAGATAGTCAATAACGTGATAGAGGATGGCGAGGAATATGGCATATTCCTTCAGAATTCAGGCAACAACATTGTATCAAGCAATCTGATAGACCGTAGCAAGCGGCACGGCATTTTCGTTGCATCCAATTCAAACAACAATTGCATAACCAGTAACGAAATCAAGAAAGCACTCAATTACGGCATTGATGTTTTCAGTTCTCACAATAACGTCTTGAGCAACAACAGCATATCGGGCTGTGACGGAGCTGGCATATATCTCCATGGCCAATCAAATGGCAGTCTTGTTTGGGGTAACACCGTGACTAGTAGCAAAGTGGGCTTGAATCAGTTCTATTCAGGAGTCAGCAAGGTCTTTCACAACAATTTTATCGGCAACACCATTTCGGCCTCTAGCACATCTGCCAGTAGCAGATGGGATGGTGGGTACCCGGGTGGTGGAAATTATTGGGACGATTACAACTGCTCAGATCTGTACAGTGGTACGCATCAAGATTTGGCGGGGAGCGACGGGATAGCTGATGGAAGATATGTTGTTGACGAAAACAATACAGACGAATATCCCCTTATGGCTCCTGTCAGTTTTTACGGTGCAGGCGTGGTGATTGTCAGCAACTCTGTAATAACGCAATTCGGACTCAGCCATGCACAATCGACTTTGAGCTTTAGTGTTGCCGAGTTGGATTCAGCAACTGGTTTTTGCAGGGTCGCTATTCCAAACAACTTAACTGGTGATTTGTGGCTCGGCAATTTTAGCGTAGTAGTTGATGGAGAACCTGCTCAGTTTAGCACTTGGGTAGATTCGACATACACTTTCATTTTCTTTGAACACCCGTATTCAGAAGAAGGAGTAATCATAATGTTTGAGTTTAAGAGTCAAAATTCTTGATGGGCTATTCTTTTGACAGTCGTTGTATGAAAAGCCTGAAACTTTAGCGTTGTAAGGTGAACAAAAAAGGGAGGGAGTTATTTCTTTTTCGTTGGCTTGATCCGTCGCTTGGCTAGCGTGACAATTGTGGTTACTGAGGTGAGCAGCGCTAGTATCGTTGGTAGGCCAATCAATTCAGGTACCGCGTCAGTGCTCATAATCGCTATTTGTCTTGTTGAGTGTGTGACGGTGAAGTAGAGATACGTGTTGAACTGGTCAGCCGTAATGCTAGGCTCTATCACTTCGCCATCTACCAGAACGAACCATCCGTCCCCAATTGTGGACCACATAAGGCTTTTCGGAATTGTGACATTGCAGTATCCTGTAGAGCCTTCAAATCCTTCCATGCTGAATTGCATTAATCTATATTCGGGCCTGAAGACGAAGGTTGATATCGTGGAGTTGCTTTCGGTCGTGACGGTGAAGGTTTGCTGGCCTACGGTGATTTGATGACTCTTGATTTCGGCTATTTCGATGAAGCCACTGGCAACTTCATGTGGGATTGGCACGGAAGTTTCACTATTGTTCCATGGTGATTCTGGTCTTTCCGGATGGGGAAACGCGGCTAGATCGCTGGATTGTATAGTCAAGGGTCCGCTACCTTCTGCGTTTGCTGTGATAGTGAATAGAGTTCCAGTTCCGTACGGTGTTAGTCTCTCTTCTGGTGGCATCAGTTGCAGGTACACCAGCCATATTGATCCTTGCTCGTTGTCTATTTCTTGTTTGATTGAATAGGTGATGTTGAACTGTTCTAGGAATGGGCCTGGCAGAACGCTGGTTACTTGCATTTGGTCAGGGTTGTAAGAGAGTTGGAGGTCTAAGCCTGAAAGATCCCAATATTCGTGTAGGTCTTGGATGGAAATGTTGACGTTTAGTGTGTGGGGAATGGTGCCCTTGAAGCTGTATGTTTCCGGCGCTATTCTAATAGTCGGGCCTTCAGGTTGAGGTATGCCGTGAATGATTATGTGGCTGTCGGAGGATTCGTATTCGATGGGGTTGGCACCTATGTCTGCAAGATCCACAGAGGCCAGACGTATGTAGACATCGACTTCGGCATCTTCTCCAGGTGAAGATATTGGCTGAGCTATTATTCTGAATGTCATGGTGAATACTGTTCCTGTGCCGTTGAAGGATGCTGCGGGAGCCATGGAAGCGTATGCTATCCAATATGTTCCAGCAGCAGAGTCAACTTCATCCTTGATCTGAATAATTGGGTTGTAGAGGACGCCGTCTGGATTCGTGTCAACGGGTATTTTGACTGCGTGGCTAACATACTCTAGATAAGTTGTGTTCCAAGCCAATTGAACGTCGAGGCCGTAGAGGTTGGTCACGTTGTATAATCGTGTTTCAACATCAAAGTCGTTTCCAATGACATCTGAGGTGAACTCCATTTCTTGTGGTTCGACTCTTATGACTGCAGGCGGCGATTTCGGTGGAGCGTGAATTGTGACTGTGCCTTCTTCCAAGTCATGCGGGATGGGGCTGGCACTTTTGTCTGCCAAGTCAGTGCTCGTGAAAGTCAGGTGTGTCTCTATGTCCTCTTCTCCCGGGTCGGGCTGAGCTATTATTCTGAATGTCATGGTGAATACTGTTCCTGTGCCGTTGAAGGATGCTGCGGGAGCCATGGACGAGTATGCTATCCAGTATGTGCCTGCAGTGGCGTCGGCTTCGTCCTTGATTGGAAGAATTGGGTTGTAGAGGACGCCGTCTGGATTCGTGTTAACGGGTATTTTGACAGCGTGACTAACATACTCTAGATAGGTTGTGTTCCAGCTAAACTGAATATCCAAGCCGTACAGATTTGTGACGTCTTGGACTGTGACGTTGATTGTGAACTCTTCGCCTACGGCTGGTTCAGGTCCAAACTCAATTGTGCTGGGCGTTACTTTGACAACAGTCGGTTGGGCTAGTGTCAGTGGAACTTGTGCCAATGTGTATGCTGAGAATATAACAAGCATTAACGCAAGCATAAGTATGTTTCGAGGGTTTCTTCTTGTTCTAAAATGGGTTCTTTTCATTTTTTTAGACACCTTTCTTCCTTGTTATGATTCTGTGAGTATTTGAATCTTACGATGTAATTGTCCACGTGGACTGTTGGGAATAGCTAGCAAGTTATCTTGTGGAGATAGTGTTCGAAAAAAGAGGGGGAGTTGCGAAATGCAAGCTGCAGATTAACAACTTTCTCCGTAGTGATATGCGATCGTTACTATGTCGTACAGGTTTATGATTCCATACGGCGATGCAAGATCCGCTTCTTCATTGTATTCGGGATCCCCGATTGCGGAGCCATAGGCTGTTGCTGCAGCGACCATGTCGTATATGTCAACATCACCGTCGCCATCCAAGTCTCCGATCAACTTGATCTTCACCCACCCATCGTAGAATACGTTGTTTGTTAGATCCATGTCGTACGGAACTGGGCTGGCTCTTGCGGATATGGTGAAGTTGTTGCAGGGTGTCAATCCAGATGTGTTCCAATAGAATGTCAGTGTGGTGTTTGTCCATGGGCCAAGTGTGACAGTTTGTGTTTCTATCGGGTTACTGTCAAAATAGGCTGTGACGTTGAATGTTTCAGTGGTCATGTTGCCTCTGTTCATGGCTGTTACTTCTATCGTCACTATTCTGCCCGCATAGACTATGTTCTTGGAGGTTACTGCGACGTTTTCTATCGATACGTCTCTGAGCAGAGTAGCGAAGAACCCGTCTCCAACTTCATGAGGCATCGGGTTACCGTAGGGATCGCTGATTTCAGTTTCATGCAAGTCTAGGACTGTTTGACCGTAAGCTTGAATCATGAAGAATATCTGTGTCACGGTCTTTGGCGAGTAAATGGTGATCGGCAATGCAGGCGAGTAATATTGCACTCTAACCCATAACAATCCTACAGTGTCATCTATTGTCATTTCTACTGTGAAGTTGGTATCGTTGTTCGGAGGTACTACGACAGCTCCCAAGCAGATCAAAACGTCGATGTCGTACCAGAGCTTGAACTCGTAGTCGTACATGTCAATAGCGTTTTCGATCTTCACGTCGAACGATATAGTGTCGCCTGGCTTCAAAGTGGGATCAACGAGTTCCGGTGGATCTATGAACATTCGCGTTATCAGCATGTTGTTGAAATAGCCATCTAGGGGTTCCTCGAAGGATAAATCTCCTCCAGTAGCGTTTTTGAGACTGACATCATGCAGGTCGAGGCTGCTTTCACCTGTTCCCACAACATGAAATGTGATTGATGCCAATGTTCCAGTATACGGTGATGGAGGTGTTCCGTGGGCTAGAGTTTTTAATTCGCCTGCTGGCTCATCGACTGTTACTTCGTCCAGAATGAACGATGGGTCGGCTTGAACACTTGAAACATCAAGTACTGTCGTGTTGAAGGCTAACCAGAACGTGAATGAGTAGAGGTCAGTAGCGTTCGTGATCTTGACGTCAACTGTGAAGTTGTTGCACGGAGTTAGCGTGGAATCTATTATTTTTGCTGGGTCGACGTGTATTGTGGCTGGTTGTGGTGGCGGCGGCGGTGGAAGATTGCCGAAGTAGCCGTCTTCAACTGTATGGGTTATTGGTAGTCCATCTGTATTAGCTAGGTCGGAGGACGTAATGTCGAAGACAAAGTTTCCTAGGGCGATGACGTGAAAGCGGAACTCCACAATTGTGCCGTTTCCGTCGAATGCTGGTGCGGGAGCCATGGAAGAGTACGCTATCCAATATGTTCCGGCGGAGGCATTAACCTCATTTTTGATTGGTAGGATAGGGTTATATAAGACTCCATCTGGATAGGTGTTCCTTGGGATTTTCACAGTGTGGCTCACATATTCAACGACAGTGGGATTCCAGCTGAACTGAACATCTAGGCCATACAGGCTGGTGACATTGTCGATTTTTATGCTAATGTTGAAGTAGTTGCATGGGTCCAGATCCAAGATGGCTGGGGGGTCAACGTATACTTTGGGGTCGAATACTGCGAAGGCCGTGTTGGTTCCGGTGGCAATAAACATCAGTAATAGTGACGCCAAGATAGAGCTAGCTAGCATTTTCTTAGATAAGTAGTGCATTTTCCTTTCTCCTAGCTTCCATTGGGTTTTCCTCAGTATTAAGCGTTATGGGAGCAGATTCTATGGTAGAAAAACTGGCTATGGGTATACCTGGTAGTACCTCGCGGTAACAATGACCACGTCGTAGATGTCAATCTTGTCGTCGCGTTTCAGGTCAATCTGCACGTTCCACGTTGGATCACCTAGCTTGGCACCGTATACGTTGGCAACGCTAACTACATCATATATGTCTATTTTCTTGTCACCTGTTATGTCGCCAAGCATCTTCACTTTGTTGATATCGACGGTCTTGATGTTGTTAGCTGTGTTGTTTTCGTTTGGAAGGATAGTGACTTCGACTTGAAGGATATAGGTTACGTATGGCACTAGTCCAGTTGTGTTCCATGTGAATACTTGAGTTGTTACTCCGTTTGGCCATGGTTGCATGTTGGTTATTGTCCGTGTTTGAAGCAGCGTGGTGTTGTAGTATACGTGAATGTCAAAGCTCTTAGGGTTGGGGCCTCCGTAGTTTTTCACGGTGACTGTGATGTTTACTTGCCAATCACTATATATCTCGCTCAGGCATTGAAGGTCCGTTATGCCTATTTCGTTTTTCTCTGCCACTACTGTGATCTGTTTCGAGGTTGTGTTCCATAATCCTTCATTGTCAGTCACGTTCAGTGTTACCAAATAAGTGTTGGCGCTGCTGAACACGTGATAAGCTTTTGACGTGGTTTTCTCCTCGATTGGGCTTCCATCTCCGAAATCCCATCTGTATTTTTTGATGTAGTCCCAGTATCCCATGGCTGCTGAAACCCCTTCAAACGTCATGTTGCAGCCCACCCAAGACTCAGGTCTCGGGATATATTCGAAATGTGCTTCTGGGGGGTAAGGGCCTGCTTCTATGGTGAACTGGGTGTTGGCGTTTGCTTTCCAGTTCCTGTAGTTTGCCCCTGCATAGATTGAGTAGTTTCCTGTGCGATATTCTGGTGAAAGCTTGAAGTTGAGTTGATATTCGCCTGGGTCTGCTTGAGAACCGCCTTGATTTGGCGGATCGTCCTCTTCCATATATTCTAATCCTGCAATTTCGAAGTACGCTATTTTCTCAGGTGAGTATGGAACTCCGTTGCTGCTGGGCCATCCTGTGAAAGCATTAGCGTGAATGCTTGCTTGTCCAGTAATCGCCCAACTGCTGATTGTAAGCGGCCCCAGAATCACGCTGGTTGTTGCGTTTGGATTGATTGAAAAATAGGCGCTTCCAGGTATGGGAAGGGGCCTGTTCCATGCGTCGAAAACCGCGGCTGAGACCAAAACTGTTCTAGGCAGCAGTTCATGATTGTTTCTCACGGTCACCTTGAAATAAGCGTTTTGCCCTCGGCTAGTACTGACTTTGGCGTTGCCTGCAAGGTCACAAAGCTGAGCATCCAAGGTCTCGACTTCGGGAGTAAGCGAATAGTTGCCCACGGAAACTGTTCGGAGGAATGCTACGACTACAGGGTCGTTGACTTGTAACCCCACTAGGCCTTCTTCATAGACTGGAGTGTCATTAAACAGGAGGGTGCCGCTTATCGTCATGTTTTCATGTAGTCTGTAGGAGGATTTGTCAGTTTCCACGGTTACTTGAAGAGACGGTATTTGTGTGATGTTAGATGCAAAACTTGTGGAATGTTTTGTGACAACTGCAATCATGAGAGTACATAGAATCAATATGAGAAGCCGCGTGTTCTTCACTAGTCTCCTTCTCCCACATAATCATTAGATACATGGCTCTTAAGCTTTATGGAATTTGCTTACTAATTTAAAACTAAAAAAAGGGGATGTATGTAGATTCCTGTACTGTCTATATCTCGAGTCCGACCGGTGCTGATGCTTCTGGGCCTAATGCGTCGCCGCCTTCAGATGGCAGGTCGCTTAGGACTGAGACGAACACTGCTCCTTGTCCAACTGCGGTCCACTTGGGCACTATCAAGCATTCCATGATTACTGAGTATGTTGCCCATTCACACCATCTTTCTGGGTCGTTGAAGCCGTAGGTGAAGTCTGTTATCACTATGTGGCCTATTGGTTGACCGACTTCGTCGTAGACTACTAGTACTATTGTTGCGTTGTATTCCCATACCATGAAGGTTGTGAGGGTAACGTTGAAAGCCATGTGTTCGCCGATCGCATATGACTCCTTCATTGGGACCACGCTTACTAATTCGAGTGGCCAGCCGACTTTGAACTGTAGTGTGTCGTTGACGATTGTGCAGTATATGTCCACTGTCGCCGTGACTGTCCATATACCGAACATGCTTGGCCATTCTTCACATGGCCATGGTAGACGGTATTCGGCTATTGCTACACCGTTTGTGTCTGAGAAGGCTGTTCGTATGGCGACAAGGTTGCCTTGTGGGTCGCGGATTTCGAAGGTGACCGGTTTGAACTGTACTGGGTTGAGGTTGTATGTTATGTTTGCTTTCAGGTGCACCATTTTCTGTGGTGCGTATCCTTCACTTGGGACATTTGGTCCTATTCCCTTGAATGGTTCAGGGAAGTCGCACACGTATAGGTCAATCATTCTTCCGAGTGGTTTGAACTTGGCTATGTATTCGCCGTCGTCAATCGTGTGGTCCAGTGCCACTGAGTATGGCTTGCTGAAGTATGGTGCCGAGGGGATCTCTGGGTGTGGGAACAGTGCTATGTCTGTTGAGTCCAAGGTCAGTTCGCAGCCTGGCGGTGGGTATGTGGTTGACTCGTATATCACGTGGAACGTCACCGTGAACAGTATCCCGTTGGATGGAGCACCGAACTCGATCCTTGGCGGAAGTTGCGTCACGGCCAAGGTTGCAGTTCCTGCGACGTTGTCTATGACGTTAAGCACTTGGAATGTGCTGTCAGCGTAGCCGGCTAGGTAGGGTCCTTCTGTGATGGCGGTGGCTTCTATCAAAGTTGGGTCAAAGTTTAGTGTGATGTCGAAGCCTGCAATATCGTAGTACGGGTCCACGCCGAGTATCCATATGTTTATGTCAAAGGTGGATGAGACTGGTAGGTTCTCGACTTTTTGTGGCATGACTTTCAGTTCTGGGTATTCTGGCATTTCAAAGGCTTTCTCCCATATGCGGACTGTAGCTGTTTCGACGAAGTGTGGGATTGGAGTAGCGTTGTTATCGGCCAAGTCTGTCGATACGAAGTCGAAGAGCAGGTCAATCGGGTCTACGCCGGGTGTGCCTGTTTCATAATCCCATGGTTGCTTTATGATTTCGAATGTCATGGTGAATACTGTTCCTGAGCCTGTGAAGGGTGCTGCGGGGGCCATGGAAGAGTACGCTATCCAGTACGTGCCTGCAACGGTGTCAACATCGTTTTTGATGGGCATGATTGGGTTGTGGAGGACACCTTCAGGATAGGTTTCTACTGGGATTTTCACTGCGTGGGATACATAGTCAAAGTATTCAGTGTCCCATTGGAGCATCAAGTCGAGACCGTAAAGGTTCACAACGTCATATATTTTCACTGTCAATGTGAATTGTGTTCCAGGGGGTATGGTGGCGCCGCCTGAGTCGCCGAATTCTTGATAGGCAGGTTCTATTACGACTCTTGCTGTCGCTGCTTGTGCTGGGGTTATGCCGATGAGCATGCTAAGGCAGAGCATCAGAATTGGTATAATAGCTAGTGCTTTTTTCATTTTTATTTCTTCTCCTTTCTCTTTTGAGCACTATTTCCTTTATACATCACCTAATTTAAAGTTTCTGGAACATTTCTCTATTTTCTCTGGAAACATGTCTGCTTTGGGAATCTCTGGTTTTGAACGTTCGTTTCTAGCCATGTTTCCGCAAACCTAAAATATTGGTTGCCGGAGATTAGGGTCAATTGCCTTGGTTGAATGGAGAGGGAATGTTTGATAGGAAAAAAAACTTTGTCTTTTTTCGCTTTGGTTCTTGTTGTTGTAGCGATTTTCGTAAACGCTATAGCCCCTGTTAGATCTTCACCGACTGCCAAGGTCAAAATAGATCCGCGTGCTGTCACGGCGAGCGTGGGTTCACAGTTTAACATTAGCATAGTCATTGAAGACGTTACGGATCTTATGGGCTTCGACGTCAAGCTTCGTTGGGATCCAGCTGTTTTGAGTTGTGTGGGCGTTCAGTCTCTAGTGGGAGTTGAGTCTCATCCAGATGGGATCCTATATGAAGGGGAGTCTGGGGTACTTGCTATAAGGAACGACGTAATGAATGAATCGGACGATGTTGATATTTCGTTGAGTCAGTTTATTCCCTTCTACTGGGTAGCGTACGCTTCCATGGCCCCCGCAGCACCCTTCAACGGCACAGGAAAGGTTGCTACGTTGACTTTTAACGTAACTGCCGCTGGGAGTTCTAGGTTTGATATGTTTCAAATTGACCTTGCAGACAATTCCAAACCAATCTCCCAGCCTATTCCGTATGAGGCGGTTGATGGATATTTCGGCCGGCTCAGTATACGATTGTCATCATCCACTGTGGCTTCAGGAAGTGAAGTGACCATCAACTGCACGAGTGAACCTCCCCAAGCTGACTGGAACGTAACCATATTGTACAGGACTAAAGGGGAAACTGCATGGAAGAATGCAGGAACAAGCAGAACAGATTCTGAGGGCAAGTTCCTAATGGCTTGGACGCCACCAGTAACTGGGACTCTTGAGGTTGTGGCGAGTATGATTGATCCTGATGATCCTTCAGCTACGCTGGAAAGCAACGTATTAACGTTGATTGTGACTAGTGGGGGATTGCCAACATGGATTTACGTTGTCATAGCGATCGTTGCGTTGGTCGTCGTTGTTGGTGCTGTTGTAGTTTTGAGAAGGCGTAGGAAGCCGGAAGTTCAAGAGGAATTCGAGGAATAGCCTGTCTAAGCCGTATTTCTCCTTCTGTTTCCAGTTTTTGTTTATCTTTCTTTCTTCTGCATAAGCTGGAGCGAGAGTAGTTTACACCTAGAGAAATGTTCCATAACCTTTAAATTAGGTGATGTATAAAGGAAATAGTGCTCAAAAGAGAAAGGAGAAAAGAAAAAATGAAAAGTAAAATAGCTATTATGATGACTATTGCTCTATGTTTCGCGATGTTGCTTATGATGATTCCTGCTCCAGCACAAGCTAATGGACCGAGAACACAGTATCTACGAATCCAGTACTACGCGGACCAAACAGTGCTTTACCTGGCTTTGAAGTCGGGCGATATCGACTTGATGGGTTGGCCCTTGACTGCTGCCCAGTATGCGGACGCGGTGACCGACCCCAACCTTGTGGTATGCCCAACGATTGAAAACGGCATGTTCGAGTTTGACTTAAACAACAACTACACGCTGCCTGACGGATCGCTGAACCCATTGAACGTTCTGGAATTCAGACAGGCTGTGGCGCTTTGTGTTGACAAAGTCAACATAATCACAAACATCTGCGGCGGTTTCGCACTGCGTTTGGACACTCCGTTGACCAGCAACCCCAACTATGGCTACTGGTGGAAGAGCGAAGTGGCTTATCCAACCTATCCGTACGAGTTCAATCCAGCAGCTGCAGCAGCACTCTTGGATGCCGCCGGGTTCACAATAAAAGGCGGTGACGAATATCGTTCATGGCCCAACGGTGACCCGTTGCCAGTGCTCAAGTTCTACATACGCTCAGACCACCAGCCCAGAAGAGACGCTGGTAGAGCATTGAGAGACATCCTTGAATTGACCCTGAAGATTGACTGCGATTCAGCGTTGGAAGGACCAAGCAGCTTCACTTACACTCCAGTGATGGGTGACCGCGACTACCACATTTACACTGGCGGTTGGTCACTTGGAGTAAACCCCACCATCCTCTACAACCTCTACCACAACCTTGGCTGGTACCCATACGGACCTAACTACTCTACTGGCGAAGATGAAAACGGCGATCCCAACTATCCAGACCTTGACTACTGGTTAGCAAAACTGTATTATGCAAACGACGCAGCCGAGGCTCTAGAAGCAGCACTGGAAAGCCAGAATTTAATGATTGAATACTGCATTGATATCTGGCTCTACGCTGCCAAGGGCTACTATGCTTACAGAGATCTGCTGGGAGTAGTTAACTACAATGCTTACGGCACATACACCGGTTACTCGTTCCTCAACGCGTACACGACAGATGGCGATAACACAATAATCTTCGGCCTTAAAGCTCCACCAGACTCGATCAACGTGATCACTTCCTCGTGGGTCTGGGACTGGCAGCACTTGGATCGCCTCTACGACAGTCTCACGGGCAAGGCCCCGTATGACCTTGGAACTACAGGCGACCAGCCAAGCGTTGCCCAAGATTGGAAGGTCGAGCTTTGGCATGACCCAGAAGACGACACAGACAAGACGAAGCTGACGTTCTGGCTGCGTGAGGACGCTAAATGCTGCGATGGAACCGATTTCACGGCTTACGACGTTGAATGGTGCCTGTGGTACCACTATGCTGTTGGATGGGACGACTGGAACTTTGACCTAGTAATGGACGTGAAGAGGACAAACGTGCTGGATGAACGTACGATCGAGATTTACCTGAACGTCAAAAGCATGTGGGCACTGTACTGGATGAACTTTGCGCTATTCCAGGAGCACATATGGAACCGAGAGCCACTCGTGGACGGTCCATTCGTCGATGAATGGCACGTGGACGATCCTATCATGCCTGGCGACGACTACATAATACCAGTGATGGGAGTACTGCCGGGTACTATGATCATGAAGGACGGCGTTCCACTGATCCCAGGCGTCGATTACCACGTTGAAGGCATTGACGTCACGGGCAACGGTGACTTCTGCTACAACAGGATAGTTTGGCATATACCTCTTGCTCCATGCCAAATCATAACTATCACGTACTACACAGTAGGCGACTACACGGGCTTCTTCCCAGGCGGCTTGACAGCTAACGAGATCCTCGTTGGCAGCAGCATGTACAAGTACGTCAGCCACGACCCAGTGGTCTACATGCTCATGGAAAGAGCAGACCACTACTACCTGAACGTGCCTCTGGGCGAGATTGACTGGCGCTACTACACCATAACCGGACAAGGCTGGTCGCTGAGAACATTGCCACCGCCAAAGAACGACGGCTACTACATGATCAACATATACGACGTAGTCCAGGTTGCAGGAGCGTACGGCAGCCAAGGAACAGCCATTCCAAGCCCCAACTGGTTCGCCGGAGCAGATCTTGCTGCACCAGTGGGAGTCATCAGCATCTACGACGTAGTCACCGTGACAGGCAAATACGGTTTGAAATGGGGCTCACCCCCGCCAAACCCGCCACCAGCATAAAACAGCGACTGCACAGCAACATAACTCACCTTCCTTTTTTTGTTATTCATTACTTGACCAAACTTTTTCAGTGACCGTCAAAGGAACAACACACGTGAGACTGTTGAAGTCGAGCACTAGTGCATTGGCTAAGCCTTAAATACTAATGTCTGAATAACTTTGTTTCGGAGATGAGAAGGTGGGGCTGAAAGAGTACATACTAAAAAGGACAATTTACTCGGTGATTCTCGTTTTCTTTGTGATTTCACTTAATTTCATAATATTCGCACTGATGCCAGGTGATCCACTGATGAGTTATGTTGCAGGCCTGAAAGTTAGAGATGAAGCGCATGCAGCTGAGATTCGGGCATTATTCGGCTTGGACAAGCCGCTCTCTGAGAGATACGTGATATATCTGAGAAACATGCTGACTTTCAATTTTGGGAAGTCATACTTTTCTAAACAACAGGTGTCCCTCGAAATAAGCACCCACTTGACAAATACACTTGTGTTGATGGGTGTGTCTACAACCTTTGCCATAGTCATTGGTGTGGCATTAGGCATAATGGCAGCCTATAAAAGAGGAGGCGCTCTGGATACTGGTCTCGTTACAACTTCCCTTGTAAGCTACTCTTTCCCGGTATTCTGGATAGGAATGATATTCATCATATTCTTCTTTTACCAACTACACTGGTTTCCCCTAGGACGTGCCTATCCCATGGAATGGACTTCGGTTGGGGGGTGGCCTACAAACCCGCTACAAGAGGTGGCAGGACGCATGTATCACCTATTCTTACCAGCTTTCACCCTATTTCTGTTCTCATACGGCAGTTGGCTATTGCTCACTCGCGCGTGCGTTCTAGAAACTATAACGGAAGACTACGTAGTGACTGCGAAAGCGAAGGGGCTCAAGGAGAGAACGATTCTGTTTAAACACGTTTTGAAAAACGCGTCTTTGCCCCTTGTGACAAACGTGGCTCTATCGTTTGGTTTTCTGATCTCTGGGGCCATAATCACAGAAGCAGTTTTCACATATCCAGGTATGGGAAGACTGACCTGGAACGCGCTAGCCAATTCTGACATGCCAGTTCTCCAAGCGATATTCTTTGTAATAGCGTTGTGTGTCATTGTAGCGAATTTTATGTCAGACCTCTTGTATGGAGTTCTTGACCCAAGAGTTAAATATGGATGACAAGGGTGAGAAGCATGGCTCAAGAATCATTGGGAAAAGCAAAAAGATCCTTCCTGTTGAAGAGGTTTCTAGGGTTCCTGAACGCTTATAGGCGTTCGAAGCGCGGAATGCTGGGAATTGGAATAATTTCTTTCTTCGTTGTGTTATCCGTCTTTGCTCCCGTCATAGCGCCAAACGACCCCCATAGAGCTGGAAACCCTCCGTATGCTGAGAAACTTTGCAAACCAGCATGGATAGGTTTCTTTGAAGGCGAAGAAACTTGTACCTACGACGTTTATCCAATCGAAGACCCAGAGTTTTCAACTTCTGCTTCATTCCAGCAGTTTGAGCAAACGTCCGACGGTATCTCGGTGGAATATGACGAAGTTGGTCAACTTCGGCTACATTACACAGGCAACGGCACAGGGTCCTTGGAACCCTACAACACATCCACAATAATAGGAATGAACACGACGTGGCCCTATAAACTGCCTCCTCAAAGATTCTTGGGAAACATACGCTACTATGTGATCAATGCGAACCGATCTACCCAGGTGAATCTGACGATTTTCTTCCAACGGGAGAACCGAAGATACGACGTATGGGCAGTTACATGGAGAACCAATATGACGGCATGGAGGACTGATGATGGATTGCTGGACTCACTTTGGACCGATGTTGTAGACAAGTATAACAATGATCCATGCGGCAAAATCTTCTCAGTCCCAGGGGTCTATAAGTATGGCTTAGAAATAGCAATCACAGATGGCAGCAACGACCCCGTTGATATATGGGTCTACATTGACAGACTCAATTTGGTGTACTATGGGAATGCCTTTGGGCTTCTGGGCACAGATGAGCAACGGGTAGACCTTTTCTCTCAACTGATCTATGGCGCTAGGATATCTCTCATAGTGGGCTTACTCTCAGCATTCCTGTCAGTTTCCATAGGACTCCTCTTAGGGCTGATCTCAGGCTATCTGGGCTCACTTGTAGACGAAATAACAATGCGTTTCACAGACATGCTTCTGGTATTGCCTGGACTGCCGCTACTCCTAGTCTTGATAGCTGTACTTGGACCATCCCTATGGAACCTAATACTGTTAATTGGGGTATTGGGATGGATGGGATTCGCCAGAACTGTGAGATCAATGGTTCTAAGCCTCAAAGAAAGACCCTTCATAGAAGCAGCAAGGGCAGCAGGAGCCGGCAAATTCCACATAATATTCACGCACATGCTGCCCAACGTATTCGCACTGGTTTATGTAACCTTGGCCATGTCGGTGCCAGGCGCCATAACAGCTGAGGCATCACTGAGTTGGCTAGGCCTATTCGATCCCACAGTAGTTTCATGGGGAAAAATGCTCTACAATTTTCAATCAGCAGGAGTCGTCACAGGTAGCGCAACGGCTTACTGGTGGTGGGTAGTCCCGCCGGGTATCGGCATAGCAATGATGGCTTTAGCTTTCATCATGATGGGATACGCACTTGACGAGATTCTCAATCCGAGACTAAGACAAAGACGCTGAATCTAACGAAACAATCTTTCTCCCAGAATCCCACCCGCGATCGCGGCCAGAAAGCATAAGAAAATCGGGCCTAAAAGCAAGCTTTCGAAAACTTTGACGATTGACATGCTATACAAGGCCGCTCTGTTAACTTCAAAACCTCTCCCCAAAATGGCGGGAAGCGATAAACAGCAAACCATTATCAGGGCAGCAAGAATCCCAGCTGCAAATGTTCCGTATATGATCCTGTCGGGAATAACCAATAGAAGACCAGCTAAAAGGCTCACGCCAATAATCATACCGATGTCTTGAGCAGAAAACCAGAATGAGTATGGCGTCACAAACAATCCATAACGGGCCTGGTAGTCAAGCTTCGCATATAAACTCGGCAACATAATAGACGACAACATAAAGGCCCAGCAAACCGAAACAGCCAAACATCGTATTCTGTCTTTCCAAACACGCTCCACACAGACACCTTCCAGCCACTACAACAATGTTTATAAACGCTATTATATAAGCTATTTTTACGTAAGGTCTGGTACATGAAATGAGTAGAGAGAGAATGGCTCTTCTGGTTTTCTCCATAACCCTGACTTGTCTACTTATCCGCCTCATTGCCGATACAATCAATTACGTCAGCAATTTCCCTTGGTAAGAAGGAATGCTGCCCCATTTGAGCCAAAAGGCAAAAATGATAGCTTTCAATACAGCGCTCATCCTAGCGTTGGCATATTCGCCTGCAAGTAAAGTGTTTTTTCCAACAACTCTCTCCGCAGAAGTACTTCAAAGCATAGGGTCATCGCCCAGCTATGTCTGGATTCCAGATAACTATACAACCATACAAGAGGCGATTTCCAATGCTCAGAATGACAGTGTGATATGCTTGAGAAAAGGAACATACAATGAAAACATCTTCATAGACAAACCGGTTTCAATAATCGGAGAAGGAATAGAAACCATTATTGACGGAAACCAAACAGATAACGTGGTGACTGTTGAAGCACCACGTGTAAGCCTAAACCAGCTTACAATAAGAAACAGCGCAAAAGATTTGAATCTGCAAAGGAATAGCGGTGTTTTCATAAAAGAAAGCGAATGCACAATAATCAATGTGAAGTTCACAGATAACGCCATTGGCTTAACACTGGCCGGTGCTTGTAATACTGTCGTGAAACAATGCATCTTTGCTCAAAATTCCTATGGAGCTTGGCTGAACAACAGCCATAATAACAATTTCCTCCACAACGTTTTCTCAGAATGCGACCAAAGTATTACCCAAGTTGTGGGGAACAATAACGTTTTCGCTAACAACACCATGGAGAACAATAGAATGGGCATAGTTCTGGGATATTCAACCAACAACACCATCACCAGCAACATCATTTGCAACAACTACTATGCAATCGAGTTCATCAACAACCCGACTGGAAACAACTTGATTCAAGGAAACAATATTTCCCGAAATATCTGGGCTCTCTGGTTTCTGTCTGCAAACTATGAACGTATTACTGAGAACACAATTGAAGAAAACAGCTACGGCATCGATTTAATTCTCTCAAACGACAACCAAATCTGGCGCAACAACATAATCAACAACGCCATACAAACAAACAATACGGAATGCCAGAACACTTGGAACGACACCTACTATGGCAATTACTGGAGTGATTACTATGTGGAAGACACAAGTCCCCCCTACGGAATCGGAGACGCGCCCAAAACACTTGACGCCCAGAACATAGATTATCATCCCCTACTTGGTACACTAGAAGTTTTTCCCATTTATGAAGAAAACAAATACGCAATAGAGGTCATAAGTAACTCGACTATCATAAGACTTGACTTCTATAAAGACATCAAACAAATAAACATCAGTCTAAACACAAAAGGCTCGACAGATTTCTGCCACGTAACAATACCCAAGAATCTGCTTGATGCCCCACTTCCAGACACATGGAGAGTATTTGATAGTGGAACGGAAATCAAAGAAGACCTTACCATTTCGAGCAACGGATCTCACTCAATCCTATACTTCAAATATGATTCCACAACCATAGGCATCCTGATTCAAGGAACAACTGCAATCAGCGAATTTCCTTCATTGCTACTTCCTCTATTCTCCTGTCTGACTATAATCATAATCACTATCAAAATACTTAGAAGCCGTCAAACAACCCCGATCACGAAAACCAAAAAACAAACCGAACAATTCACGCAACTATCAGAGGCTGCTCGGCAGAAGGTTCAAGGTGACTGATCAATGAAATCCAGCAAAAACCCACGCGCGAAAGTGGAAACATGTCTATTCATCATTCTCTTTCTGTCAATACCCGCTTCATTTCTAGAACAAGCGGATCACGCTCTCTCTCTGCTTCCACATACTGGAATCATCGTCATCAATCACGTTAGTCCAGTCAGCAATGTCTCCACTCACCAAAGCATACAAGCCGCGATAGACAACGCTGCGGAAGGGGATGTGATAACCGTCAGCTCTGGCATTTACATTGAACAGATCGTAATAAACAAATCACTATCTATAAAAGGAGAAAACCTAGAAACTGAACTAGTCGGTGACAACCAAACAAACATCATCGTTACCATAGAAGCAGACAATGTCACCTTCTCAAACTTCACCATCAAGAATGGACAAACTGGGATCTACGTTATCAATAGCACTGACTGCAAAATCCATAATATTGAAGCATTAACAAACACATATGGTATTTTCGTTAAGCATTCAAGCAACGTTCAAGTAAGCAACAATGATGTACATGATAATCAAGTCTATGGAATAGTGTTTCTTGAGTGCACAAGTGTTACCGCTGAAAAAAATCTTGTCAGAAACAATGAGTACGGCATTCATCTGCACGGATGCCAAGGACCCAACAACGTTTTTGAAAACAAGGTAATAGAAAGCTACGGTCACGGCATCTTTCTAGACTACACAAACGCCACTAGCATCAAAAGAAACACTGTCTTGGAGACAACGTGGTATGCCGTATCTCTCTTCTCATCGCCACACAACACAGTCTTCGAAAATGCTGTCGCGCATAACGGCTACGGCATATACTTGAAAAACAGCACTAATAACGATATTTACTTGAACGATTTTATCAACAATACCCGTCATCTCTATGATCTGCCGCCTTCCGATAATCACTGGGATCATGCAGAAAAAGGAAACTACTGGGACGACTATGAGGGGATCGATCTGAATAGCGACCTCATAGGAGACACTTTAACGCCACACCTACAAATCGACTACTACCCAATCATTAACCCATTGCAACCAATTCCTTTCCACTTAGAAATGGAGGTATTCCAAATCTCTATAATTGGCAACTGCACAGTATTCACCCCTAGCTTCAGTTACTTAACCAAACAAATAGCATTCAATATCACTGGACCAGTAAACACTACTGCTTCTAGCACAATTACTATTCCAAAACGTATGCTTCAAGGCGAACCATGGAAAGTAACCATGAACCATAACAATGTTGATGGCTTCGAAGTGACCGAAAACCAAACATGCACCACCATACACGTAAGCTCTCTCTTATCCGGAAGACAATCCATCGAGATAACGGGAACGTGGGTCATACCTGAATTCTCTGCAGTTTTGGCTCTTTATTGTCTTGTAATGTTGTCTCTAGCCATCTTGATCAAGCACAAACAAGGATGCAATCATGAAGGAAAACACAGACGTTGAGTCATCATCATGTCTGCAATCGCCTATTTTCTCGGTCACCTTTTCTTGAGGTTTGTGAGAGCCAATCCACACTCTGCTGCAAGTACTCGCGGAATTCTTTCTCCAGCTTCTCGATTACTTCCTGACGATTCAACCCTTTTCTGATCAGAAAGCCTCCACTAAACAACTGCGTAAGCAACCCTAGTCTTATCATGTTTCGTCCGTCGTCCTTGGCAGAAAAGGTAACTTCAAAGCTATCAGATGTCCCAACTATTTCTACACTTATCACGCCTGACAACTCATTATAAGCCTTAGGCAAGGTGCTAATCTCAAAGCCGTTCAACGAGCATGATTTTCTAATCCTAAATCCTCTTCTCTTAAGGAAAACTTCAACAAGTCCACTTAAACTCTCTAAATCTACGTCAAGTCCAGACCAACGCATCTCTGATCTGCTCAATCCTAGCCCTCGCCATCCATGCGGGTCAAGAGTATTTTCTCATGTTTGGTTTAAAAAAGCTTCTCTCTCAAAGCTTATATAAAGGTAGAAGTTTATTAAACTCGAAAACCATAGCGCTTGACAATAGACCAAGGTGTTTTATGATATGGCAGTATTGGACGTCGAAAATCTGAGAACCTACTATTATACACTTAGGGGCCCTGTTAAAGCAGTTGAGGGGATAAGCTTTCGATTGGATGCAGGCATGGGCCTTGGGCTGGCTGGTGAGTCAGGGTGTGGAAAAACCACCGCTGCTTTATCAATCATCAAGATTTTACCCACTGGGGGCAGAGTGGTCGGTGGACGCGTTTTATTCAAGGGCAGCGACATTCTTAAAATGAAAGAAGCGGAAATGAGGAAGAAAATAAGATGGAAAGCAATTTCTATAGTGTTTCAAGGCGCCATGAATGCAATGAACCCTGTTTACAGAGTTGGAGATCAAATAGTTGAATCCATACTCGCCCATGAATCAAATGTTAGCAAGAAGGAAGCAAAAGAAAGAGTCAGTAAGCTTTTTGAACTTGTAGGAGTTGAACCCTCAAGAGCCGACAACTACCCCCACGAGTTTAGCGGGGGAATGAGACAAAGGGCATTAATCGCTATGTCTCTTAGCTGCAATCCATCAGTTCTCATAGCAGATGAGCCTGGCACTGCATTGGACGTTATTGTTCAGGCCCAAGTTCTGAAACTTCTTAGAGACCTCAAGGAAAGATTGAACCTAGGGATGATACTTATCACTCACGACCTTTCCATAATTGCTGAAACTTGCGAAAATGTGGCGATAATGTACGCAGGCAAAGTCGTTGAATATGGAGAAGTTCGAAACGTGTTCAAGAATCCGCTGCATCCTTATAGTCAAGGCCTACTGTCAGCTTTTCCTAGCATCAAAGACCAGAAAACGAGGATGACGTCCATTCCAGGTCAACCTCCAGACCTCTTGAATCCGCCGCGAGGTTGCAGGTTCCACCCAAGATGCAAATACGCTATGGACATCTGTAGAAAAGAGGTACCCAAGCCGACAAAAGCAGCGGAACAAATCGTGGCCTGCCACTTGGTCAATCCAGTGACAAAGGGTCAAGAGCAGTAACGGAGTGGAAAAAGTATGACGACACAAGTAATAGAGGCAAAGAACCTGAAAAAGTTGTTCCCGGTTAGAAAAGGCTTCATGTCCACTTTGCTCTCAAGAGCGAGCCTGTTCGTGCATGCAGTGGATGGAGTCAGCTTTCACGTGAACAGAGATGAAATATTCGGGCTTGTAGGTGAAAGTGGAAGCGGCAAGACCACAACTGGAAGACTACTACTGCGTCTAATTGAACCGACTTCAGGAAAAATAATCTTTGGAGACACTGATGTGACGGGGCTAAATGAAACACAAATGAAGGCTTTTCGAAGAAGAATGCAAATAGTGTTTCAAGATCCCTATGAATCCCTCAACCCTCGAATGACTGTCGAATCCATAGTGTCAGAACCGCTGAGACTTTTAAACCTCGAACCTCAAGAGGACGCCTTACTCAAAAGAGTCAGGAATGTTCTGGAGGCAGTCGAGCTTATACCGGCTGAGGAGTTTATGTTTCGATTCCCACACGAGCTGAGCGGAGGACAGAGGCAAAGAGTCGGCGTGGCTAGGGCTTTGGTGGTTAACCCGGAGTTTATAGTGGCTGACGAGCCTGTTTCAATGCTAGACGTTTCAATCAGAGCGGAAATCCTGAATCTTATGTATGATCTGGTCGGCAAGTTTCACACGTCTTTTCTTTACATCACACACGACCTAGCGCTGGCGAGGCATATCTGTGACCGATTTGCAGTAATGTATTTGGGCAAGATCATGGAGATGTCTGACACGGAAAAGATCGTTTACGAACCTCTACATCCATATACTGACGCTTTGATCGAAGCAGTTCCAGTACCAGATCCAGATGCTAAACGCAGCGGGAAGGTGATCAAAGGTGAAATCCCGAGCCCTGTGAATCCACCTTCAGGGTGCCGCTTCCATACCAGATGTCCTAAGTACATAGGGGACATCTGCCGCACAAAAGAGCCAAAATTGGTGGATGTGGGCGGAGGTCACATGGTTGCCTGCCATCTTCACTCAGAATCGAAGTAGAACAAGAGAAGATTCAGTAAGGCAAGCCAGAAGTCACAGCTTTATTCTTTTGCGTCTTTGTTTTCTGTGAACAAGGAAGACCGTGTAAAGCAGGATAGCTGCGGAAACAACGAGTAACATTATTAGATGATAATCGCTTTGCGCCGGGCTAACAAAGATTTCCACGTTGTGTTCACCCTGAGAAAAAGATAAGCCGACAAAGCTATAGCTATTGTTTGATTCTATCGTGAAAGCTACAGATTGACTATCAAGAAAGATTTTCCACGTCTCTGCTCCAGCGGGTTGCAGGAGCGCTTTTGGAATTGCGATAACGCAATATCCAGTTGGAGCTGCTTCTTCTATAACGGTAAAGCGAAGTCTATTCGTAGATGTGTCAAATCGAAAATGTGTCACAATCGATGTGGTGGTACTTGCCAATCTATAATAGCTGTTTTCATTATCAAAGTCAAACAGTTTTTGCTGTAAACCATAGCTCCACGGCTGTTTTAGAGGGTACCCATCTCTGTTCTGTCCGTCTAGAACGTAGCCGGTGTCGCCTATTCCGTCACTGCCATACTCATTCTGAAAGGAACCACTATACAGATCCGTACTATCATAGTCGCTCCAATAGTTTCCACCCGAAGGATAATCGTTATCCCAGAAATTCATCGAGTTCTCAACGGAAACTTGATTCTTGTTATCTACGAAGTTATTATTATAGAAAAAATTCCCTGAAGACGTTTGGAAGGAAACCCCTCTCAGGCTGTTTGTTGTTATGTTGTTCCCTGAAATGGTATTGTTCTGTGAATCATAAAGCGAGATTCCGATTTTGTTGCCTGCAAAACTGGTGTTTGTGATCTCGTTGTGCATGCAATTCACCAAAATTGCGCCCATATAATTATTCATAACATGATTTGAACGTAAACTGTTGTTCTCGGAATATCTTATTGTGATGCCGCTCCAAGAAATATCGGTGAAGGCGCATGAGGCAACCTCGCAGTTACTAGACGAAGCCAGCAAAATGCCATGTTTACAATCTGATACTTCAACACCCCGTACAGTCGAGTTCACGGTATAGGCAAACAATATTCCTTGTTCGTTATCTGAGAATGCAAGGTTTTCCACTGCGATGCCACTGGAATTGACGGCAGCTAGATATCCGGCGTCAGCGGGAGCTATTCTATTGTGTTGATTTACCCAATAATACACCGGTTTCCCGTCTACCTTATTGCTATCATCGATGTCATGAACAAAATGATTCAGGAAAAGACCAATAATTCCAAAATTGAACTTGTTGTCAGCAATTTGATTGTTTCGTAGCACATTGCCGCTTGAATCATAGAGAAAGATTCCCCACTCGTTGAGCCTGATAAGGTTGTTCTGCACTGAGCTGTTGCCCGTGTAGTGAATGAAAATGCCACTACATGAGGCTTCTGGTCCTTCCCGCGAGCTTCCTCGGATCGTGAAATTGCTTATAGCTATGCCGCTGCAATGACTGAGCGATATTACGCTGGCGCTTTCTCCTCCGTCAATAATCGTTGTGGCAGGATCCTCTCCAAGAAGCGTCAAGGAATATGTATTTCTCATGCTTATGCATTCATGGTATACACCGGCTCTCACTCGTATTACGTCACCTGCCCTTGCCGCACCTACTGCTCCTTGAATTGTTGAATAGTCATCGGGCACTATGATTTCCATCGGGCTAGACTGCGAGCCATTTGTTGCTTTGACCCCAGCGAACGCAGAAAACAGTAGAATTACTGTAAGCGCGAAGCTCGAATATTGATACAACATTCTAATTAGCTACCTTCCTTTCTAGCAATATAACCTTATCTTACGTCATCTGAGATCTTGAGAAAACTTTTGCTTTGAACTTTCATGTTTCTCTTCTCACAATTTCAGATGAACCTGTCCTTTTTTATGGGAGATCTCAGCTGAGGAAGTCAGTATTACTGTCTATAGCCAGACTGATTGATTCCGCCAGAACCTGGGAATAGCGGTGCACCCAACAGCGTAAGGTTGAAACCCAGAAATGTGCTCAACAACTCAGTCAGCAACATGCCCCTCTTACGACAGGACTGCTGCTATATCGGGTCAACAGATTAGAGAACGGCTGGTTCAAGAAAGGAGGAAGAGAAGCTTTCTTCCACGACTAGTATGGAGTTAGGCAATGTTTATCTAACCGAGCTATCATGTGTCATGTAAAATAGCCAGCTAGTGGAGAATAATGCGGAACAGCACTGCAGCTACTGGGATAATGATTATTGGGATTGTGCTTGCCCTTATCCATTACGTTCCCACGACGGTTAAGGACGAAAGAACGAAAGAGGGACTCAATACATGGTCCATCTCAGCCTATCTTGAAGAGGGCGAATCGATTTTTCTCGGATTGACCGACGCCGATATACCTCAAAACTGGTCTTATCCTCCTTATGATCCAGAGATAATCAAAGGAGGGAAAGTGCTAAGCGTGACAATAATTAATGTGCCTACTGGCAAGAACGCATCATTTGAGGTCTTTCTAATACCTCCGGGTGGCGATGAGCCGAAAGAACCTTATGCGTATAGATTGACAACCGTCAATTACACTGAAACAGATCCCATATATGCCGAAAATCATGGTGGCTTAATAGTTGAGCGTCCTGTAATGGACGTAGGTGGTGTCGCACCAAACAACGGAACCTACAGCGTAAATTGCTCATTAGTGCCTGACTATTTATATTCGAACGGAGAAGAGGTTCCAGCGCCTCCACCAAGCAAGCTCACACTTCACATAATAGCGGCAAAGACGATATACCCGTTCAATTTCCTTCTACCCGTAGGAATCACGTTAAGCTTTCTGGGTCTAGCGATCATGATCTTCAGCCGACTTCAGAAGAAGCGACGCAAGCACCTGCGCAAAACCAAGTGAACAATGCCTCAATCAGCTTTCAGAAAACCGTGCGCCCCAACCAAGCGCAGAAAAGACTAAAACGCGCACAAGTCAAAGCTCAGGCTTTGAAATTCACGACAATTGAAGTGTTTTCGCACCCAAACATCAGGAGTTGCCCAAGAACGAAACAAATAAGAAACGAGAACAGCAGATGCTTTTGAAAATCGGATTGTAACCGACTTCCTCGAAAGCTCTTTCATTTTAAACCTTGTTATGGGAAGTCCCCCTCTTTGGCTGGAGATTAATGCTGCAGCTCCCGCATGTTCATGTTGCTCCACATTTGGTTCGTAGGCATGGGCAGGCAAGTTATGCCCGTGGAGACTGAGACCCCTGCAACCAACCTTCCTCAGCGCTGCAATGAAAAACCCGCTGGGTCGAATTTGCGTTTCCGGTGGGCGGATTCGAGTCAGGCGTGGAAGCGGGAGACCCTTATCCTTCGCAAGAGGGCAGTTCACAGATTTCCACCATTTTCTAGGGAACCTCCAACTACCAGTATCATGCCTGTTTTGCTGAACTAGAAAGCAAAGGTCTCGATCTGTCTTGTAACCGAAGCTAGTTTCTTTGACACCGAGTTTTCAACGTTCCAGAACTCCCTTTCTTTCGGCTAGTTTCTTTCACACTCACATTTTTAAGGAAGCCCTTTCATTGAATTTAATTGGTGGCAGAGATGCCTAAAATAAGATGCCCAAATTGTGGGGTTACAATTGACCTAGAATCAAGAAGAGACGTTGACCTAAACACTATAGTAAACGGTCTTGAGGATCACCCAAGAAGATTCACCGAGCTTCTCCGCCTAACTGGACTGCCACGCAAAACGTTCAGTGCGAGGCTTAAGTGGCTTTGTGACAAAGGAATCGTAGCCAGAGACAACGGGACGTACCGGCTCAACGGAGACCCCACGCTGTTTAAGAATGAATACATTCGTAGCGGAGGAATAAACATGAGAAAGATATACTTAGGATTGAGGAAAAACGCGTTGGTTATGATGATGCTCTTTGCTATAACTTCGCCCTTTACATTTCCAGTGATTGTTGACGCTCTTGGGCTGACAGTCCCTTCACAGACCTCTCCAAAACAGTCAAACAGAACAATACCTGCTGAACCTTTGGCTCTGCGAGCATCGTTCTTCATTAGAGAGGAACCTCCGTATCTTGCGAACTACTCAAGCACCCTGACATTTGACGCTTCGTTCTCGTGTGGGAATATCACAGAATACAATTGGGACCTCGGCGACGAAAACAACGCACAGGACTGCGTCGTTACACATACATATTCAGAGCCGGGCTCATACTATGTGACACTTACAGTGTTTGACAGCGAAGGCAAGCAGACAAGCGTTCAAAAGATAGTGCCGATCCAACCACAGCCCAAAACAAAGCTTTCCCTCGAAGCCGATGGCGGCAATGCTATAAACGTGGTTATTTCAGACGTGGAATGTCTTTACGCATGGCAAATCGAAATCATCTTTGACCCGGCAAAGGCGCAAATCGCAGCAGTCACTGAAGGCAGCTTCCTGATGTCTCAAGCAGGCAAGTTCGGGACATTTCCGTTTTCAACCGAAATTGACAATGAACAAGGCCTAATCAACTTTGCAGTAACCATGCTCGGTGAGCCACTTTCAGGAGCAAGCGGAAACGGTGTACTGGCCACAATAACCTTGGTTTCAGGAACCTACGAGGAAGGTGCATTCCAGGTCTCTTCGCTAACCCTATTGGAGTCAAATGGAAAAAGCATCCCTTGCATTCTGTAGCCCCCAAATCCCTTTTTTCTTTCTGACGAGTCATAGGAATGCAGAGACAGGAAAATCAAGATTAAGTCAACGGCAAACGGTATAAACTGTTGAATGTCTTTCAGCCAGATTTACAGCAAAGCATAACTACGGTCGCCGCCGTGCATGGAGCTACCCGAACGGATCCCTTTTCTTAAGGTTGTACTAAAAAGATAAAGGGGTTTGAGAGGATTTAGGGCTTCTGTGTTTGATGCGCCTATCTATCATCAGTGTGATCGTTGCTAGAGTGGCAAGCACGAGAACTACGCTGGTCCAACTGGCATACTCGGGTACCGCTTCTGTTGAAGTTATGTACACTCTACGTGTGCTCAGTTCGTATGTGAAGAATATGTACGCGTTATTGTTGTCGCCTGTGATTTCGGCTTCCGGTGTTACTGGTTGGTCGTCTAGAAGAATCGCCCACTCTCCCCACATAAGAGTCTTTGGTATTGAGACATTGCAGTATCCTGTTGCTCCATCCACGCCTGTCACGTTGAATTGCAGTGACTTAGAAGTCTCATTGAACATAGGTGCCGAAACTGTAGAGTTGCTTTCCGTTATCACAGCATAGTCTATGGCGTCATGTGTTATTATATGCTCCTTCACGTCAATAATCGCAAAGTGAAGATCTTGGCTTGAATGACCAATTGGGTTTACGTCTATTGGGCCCTCTGCAAGGTCAGTTGATACAAAGTGAATGTAGACATCTGCGGGTGGGGCTGGTTGTTTTGCAACTTTAAACGTGAAGACTGCTACGGTTCCTGAGCCGTTGAAGGTTGATGCTGGGTACATGGAAGAGTAACCTATCCAATATGTTCCGGCGGAGGCATTAACCTCATTCTTGACGGGTAGAATAGGGCTGTGAAGAACTCCTGGATGCGGGCTCGGCGGTTGAGACGTTGAATACGTATTAACAGGAATGGTCACAATGTGGCTATCGTATTCAAGATACTCGGTTGTCCAGTTCAATTGAAAGTCAAAGCCATAAAGTATAGCAACATTTTCTATCACAACAGCGACCTTGAAAGTCTGATTTACTTGGATGTCCGAGCGAAGCTCCGTCATTTCCGAAATGAACCTAACTATAACTGGTTCCACGGCTCCAGCACACCTAATATGCATATGTGTTGCAGTTGCAAGAAGTGCGAGAGTAACAAGAAGTATAATTGCTTGCTTTATCTTCATCTTTTCACCTAGCGATACCAATTACTTTAACCTATTTGAGTTTTTCCATAGGCTGTCCGTCAAAGCCCACCAATCTTGGCTTGAACAGGAATTGCTGCCCACAACCTGCATCAAAGCACAGACCCCGTTTGTTGTTTGAATGCGATGCGATTTCCAATACCTTTTTAACCGAATATATTCGTGAATGTATCGGTGATTTCACTGACAAATACACATGAGTCCACCAAGAAGGAAGGGACGATTCTCTTTGCACTACTGCTTCTAATGGCAGCACGGGTCAGCTTTCCTCTCGCAACTGGCACACATGGGGCATCAGCTCAAGAAGTCTTAACCGATGTTCTAAGAGTGCCGCAGGACTTCGCGACCATCCAAGAAGCAGTGAACGCCGCAGACCCCTGTGCCACCATCTGGGTAGCCACTGGAACATATTTCGAATCCATCATAGTAGACAAAGACCATCTAACAATCATAGGAGAGGATAAACATACCACTATTCTCGATGGGAACGAAAGCCGCACTCCTGTAAAGATCGCGGGAAACAATATTACAGTTCAAGGTTTCACTATACAAAAAAGCGGCAGTATGAGACCAAGCTTGCTGATAGAACATGCACAAGGGTGCAATATTGAAGGAAACATACTAAGCGACAACAGAGAATACTGTCTTCTGATTTCTAACTCAAGTGACAACACTGTAACCAACAACGTGATAACGAGAAACCGCGAATACGGAGTGAAACTCCTCAATTCGCATGGCAATACTCTAACAAACAACACTATACTCGACAACGCTGTATATGGCATACAGCTAGAAGCAGCCGACCGCAACACCATCCGAGAGAATGCTATAGAAGCAAGCAGTTGGGACAATATCTTCTTGTGGCAGTCCAACAACAACATCGTAGCTGAAAACACACTTAGAAACGGCGAATGGGACGGCATCCGCTTAGCTTTTTCTGACAACAATACAATAACAAAGAACCTCATAGAGAATAACACTTGGGATGGTATCCGTATAAGAGAATCAGAAAACAACATAATCACCCACAACATGATAGCAAACAATCTCGGCTACGGGATACGCTTTTACAACTCAAATCACACGGCAATTTACCTAAATAGCTTCATCAACACACATCAGATAATTCTTGCTGAGTCCTACGAGAACGAGTGGACTAACCTCAACCTCAACTTTGGGAATTACTGGAGTGACTATGCGGGTGAGGATGCCGACAATGATGGAATCGGGGATAGTTCATACGTCGTTAGCAGGGAAGACCATGACATCTTTCCACTTATGGGCCCAATTAACACTTTTGATACAAGCACCTGGAACGACGAGTTACAAGTTTATCTGATCAGCAACTCCACGATTTCAGGCTTCAACATTGACACAACCCCCAAAACTCTGAGTTTCAATGTCACAGGCATAGATTCAACGATGGGTTTCTGCAGAATGAATATCCCAAACATAATAATCCAAGACCTATGGCAAGGAAACTTCTCAGTTCTTGTTAACGGACAAACTACCACTTTCCAAAAATGGACAGATGCAACATACACTTGCATTTACTTCACATACGCCCTCTCAGAACACAAAGTGACAATTATCCCAGAGTTCCAATTAACTACGATTCTACTAGTAGCTATAGCTCATACAACATCTCTTTTTATAGTGAAAAAGCGTCGGAAGAGCTTTTAGGAATGCTTTTCCGGAGATTTTCTCCTTGCGAACACCACGGTAATCGTGAACGTCGCAACAAAAAAAACCAACAATACAACAGATGAAAACTCTGGAACTACATGGTATCCGTAAAGGTACCCGTTGTTATCATTCAATGCTTGGTTTCCGTCATTGTCGTAGGCGACTATTCTGTACGTTACCCACGTGCAGTTTCCATATCCAGGAATCGTTTCTTGATACGTATTAACGGAAATCTCCGACATGTTTAGAGGAATCCATGTCGTTCCATTGTCAAAACTATACCACAAGGTAACGTTATGTACTCCTGTTCCAAAGTCAGTAACGTTCACCGTAATCGTCACATTTTGATATGGTTCAACAATCTCTGCAGGCTCTTGTATCGGAGTATTTATGTCCGGCCAAACATCGTCAACAAAAAACGCCTGCAAAGCATGGTTTGCGTCCATGACAATGGTTATCGGATTTTCGGTTCGAACTTCACCATCATACAACCAATAGTCAAAAGAGAAGCCTATTTTGGGAACTCCCATGACCTGAAGTTCCGAGTTGACTGTGTAGTTATGTGTTCCCACATCGGGATCTGTTGTTCCGCCAGCCGTTGCAGTGATTGCCAAGGTATGTGTTGGAGAGGAAGTATACGGGGTCATAAATGGATATCGATCTCTCTCACCGTCGACAATGATAAAATAGGGAGTGTCACCTATACCATCACTTCCAGGCAAGTCTTGTTCAGGCCCCTTACTAGCGTCACTGCCATTGTAATCACTCCAATAATTTCCGCCAGAAGGGTAATAGTCATCCCAAACTGTTTCTTGCCCTAGAGCTTGGGCATTTCGGTTCGTGTTATCAAAATTGTTGTGGAAAATGATGTTGTCTTTGCAGTCCCAAAAGGCAATATAAATCCCTGTGGGGTTGTTCTCTATGTTGTTTCCAACGATCCTGTTAGATGAACTGTTCCCGTGCAGAGAGACACCATACCCATAATTGCGTTCGATTAGGTTTTCAACAACATCTGATTGACTTGTGTCCGTCAGTCTAATTCCGTGATAACATAGGGTTGTCCTGCAACTAGCAATTGTCACGTTGTTTGCTCTAAAAATGTGAATACCTGCTACTCCAGGCACATCAATAGAAGTGTTCCGTATCATCAACCCCCTGACAACCACGTTATCAGCGTTAATCAGAAATACATGGTTTTCAGCACCCATTCCATCAACAATAGTTGTCGTCCACCCTTCTCCCTCTAGAACTACAGTTTTATTTACTATGATATTCTCATAGTAAATCCCACTCTCAACGAGAATTGTGTCCCCTGTATCTGCTTCATTAATTGCCTGCTGAATGGATTGGCCTAGCTTGACTTCAGCAGGATTTGCTTCCGGTGTAAATGCAAAAGAAAATCCCATTGAGAGAACCAAGACAATCAAGGCTAACACGGTGGTTCCGTTTCTCATTTTCAACACCTGAGGAAAGCCTACTCAGCCCCGCATCAATAACGATCTAGTCAAGAATACTACGAGTCCTTCTCTCGATCCTCTTGTTGCTTCTTCTTTATTATCTGCTCGTACTGCTCAATTGCCTTCTCTTGGTCCCATTTGAAACCTTTCTCATTTTGCTCAAGGCTAAAAAGATGAAATCCCCATTTACGTTTCTTTTGGTCCAATCCATATTGAGCTCTGACTCTTTTTTCCTCGTCAATAACCATATAAACCACGAGGATAGTCGGAACGACCAAGACTGTTACTGGATGAATAAAAAACATCATCCAGAGCTGAAAATAAAGGAGCGCTGAGAACAGTACTGGAATCCAGAACCATATAGTTGTAAAAATAGTCGCCATCAGATAGAATATTTCCAGAAAGGAATCCTTGAGTTCACTCCATGCGCTCATGCCGAAACACCATAGGAGCCGTTCACGTAAATACGTCACGATCATGCTATTTAACCTTTAGCACACAACTAGATCCATGCACAAGCTATCCGGTTAATAGTATTGCACGAAGTTGCTGAGACCCAGTTTTTCCCTTTTGCTTGAGGTGGCGCACCCTTCGCGTGGACGCGCTCACACCCCAAACAAGCAGAATGACGCCTATGATAAGTGTTCCAGTCCCAAAAGGAAACAACGATGAATGTGGGAACTCGTACGCAGTCGTCCCTCTAAAAAGGACTAGTCTATCAAAGTAGAAATCACTTATCGTATTAACGATTTCAAGAGTATAGTTTCCATCCTGCGTCACAGTACCTATAAACGTCGGATACACCGACTCCTCAATTTCCACTTCACCCAGCTCAATCATGGTAATATTGGTGATTTCTATAACCACATAATGGTCTGGAATACTCACTTCTGTTACGACTAGGTCAAGCTGAAGAGTCGTCTTACTTTCGTCAAGTCTGTATATTCCGACTTCAACGGTGATTTCCGGAGGAAGCACGTAGTCACGTTTAGGGTAAAACTTCGCATTGATTCTATCTCCCTTCTTGAAATATCCAGTAACATTCGCACCATAAACGATTGGGCCATCTCTCGTTGCTATGAAGCTATCAACCTCCTCCTCAGGCAGAATACTCGCGTTACTCGTTTGAGAAACCAGTACCAGAATCATTCCAACGAACAACGTTGCAACAGCCAACCCCACTATCCATCTTCTCAACAGTCCCATACTCCTTTAGGCCTCAATTCCCTTCCCGAATGCCTTCTTAGCTATCCCAAAAGGATTCCTCTTTAAAACGATTTTGGTTGTTTCAGTCGATGACACTTTCATGATTGGTGAAAACTTCTGGCTTCAAGACAGAGGCGTTCTATTCGACATATCAAAACCGTCGCCAACTCTGATTAGCTACTTAAGTTCTTCCAGAACCCCAGAAACCTGAAACGACCCAGTGAAACTGTCAAGAACCAGAAGCAGAGCCACGAAGGTTGCCTCGGCCTTGTTCACAGTTCTCCGCGACTCACAAGTCAGATTCGTTGCTAATATGCTAACATAGAAAATGTGCCAGCATTTGACTCCCCCTATCTTCTTGTGACATCGGGTCCAATAGGAAGAAGGTCTTGAATGCTCGCCGTACCTGAATTGTCTAGCGCAGAAACCAAGAAAGCCAAAGGTTTTCCCGCACAATACTGATGTTACCGTTGATATGCGTGGGCTATTGGTAACACCTGACTTATCTGCAACACACCGCCCGTTGTCAACCATGGGGCCTCAGCAAGGCGAAACGCAGTTTCCACTCTGACAAAAGAAGAGGAAAGGACGAAGCCTTATTATTGATGCGGCGCTGAAGGGTTCCAAGAGCAGATACAGCATCGGAGTTAATGCGTCAACACTTCTAGGCGAATCATACACAACAAACAATACGCGAATAAATTAGAACATTGAACCTCAAGCGCTTACGATTCAGCACACAGCCAGTCGGCTTTGGAGAAGCATGGAACTAATGATCACCTTTCCAATAAGCAGAACTTTCCAAAACAATCTCGATTGGAGACAACAATCAGAAGTCTGAACTTTTTTTTATATTTCAATAGAAAAACTATCAAGATATATTAAAGCATAAGAAGCGCGGAGAATGGCATAGAAGATAATTCCAGAAACTTTATATTGCGTAAAAACGGAAATAAATGTACCTAGGGAGAAGGGTAAATGCGGTACCGTTCATTAGTGTTATTACTAGTCGCCATAGTCGCAATAAGCGGCCTCCTTTTCACATTACTAGGCAATAACGCCGTAGCAGGAGGCAACCAGTCACCAGTAGCCTCCTTCACACACATCCCCGAATTCCCCATGCCAAACGAACCTGTACTTTTCGACGCATCAAGTAGTTATGACCCAGATGGTTCGATAACGCAGTACGCGTGGAACTTCGGCGATGGAAGCGTAACAACAACCACAAATCCATTGATCAATCACACTTACCTTGCAGACGGAACATACACCGTCGAGCTAGTTGTCACTGACAACAACGCAGCGCAAAGCGCCGCAGCCCAAGTCATAGAAGTAAGCACAATAGTCTACTTCAGAGTCGTAGCATACGGCACAATCATCCCCGTTTCAGAAGTTCAAGTAACAGTCTACTACAAAAGCGGCTCAACATGGCTCACCGCTCCAGTAGGCTGGAACGGTCTCGAGATACGATATGACAACATGACTCAGCCAGACCTTGCAGACACGAGCGGAGAAAAATACCGGAATCCAGGCTACACAGCCTCGATCCTCAGACACAACGCAAGCAACATAGGATTTGATGTCCACCGATCAACTTGGACAGTGTTTTTCAAGTTCAAATATGGTTCAAACGTGGCTTACTGGCCAGACGACACAACATTCGTCTACACATACAACGGAGGGGTGATAGAGACACATGCTTATGCCCAGTGTCATAGAGCATACTGGGATCCGTCAGCCTCGACATACGTGATTAAAGTCAACAACATACCAAAGGACGGAGTCTCCCCAACATCAAGACATCCTATAATAATCGGCATCCAGGGTCAGCCAACTGAACAACACTACTTGGTGGTAAGAACCAGTCCCTTAGGAGTCACGTCTATCCCTGGCGAAGGTTGGCACATCAAAAACACCAATGTCACGCTAACCGCGCCGAGCACAGTATCTATGTCAAGCACCAGCCAATACCGGTTCACCTACTGGGACGTCGATGGAGCATCCAAGGGAACAGGAGTCAACCCAGTAACCGTACAGATGAACACCAGCCACACTGCCACCGCACACTACACACTGCAATACGCAGTCAACTTCACGCAGGGCGGCCTCTCACTAGACTCAACAGGAACCATCGTGACAGTCGACGGAGCAGCCAAGGCACTCAGCGACATGCCATACCTGAAGTGGATCGACAACAGTAGCTCAGTTACATACTCATACAATTCACCAGTCACATCTTCAACAACAGGAAAGCGTTATCGCCTAAACACAGTTACAGGTCCAACCTCACCAATCACCTTGACAGGGCCTGCTACAGTAACCGGCAACTACGTAACGCAGTATCAAGTCACTTTTGCTCAGTCTGGCTTGGATTCAACCGCTACCGGCACAGTCGTAACCGTTAACGGCACAGCAAAAGCCAACGCAGACCTTGCATACAACTGGTGGGTAGATGCAGGCTCAACCGTGACCTACACCTACAGCTCAATTGTCTCAAGCAGCACGACAGATAAGCAGTTCAGACTTGTAACCGTGCAGTGTCCCCCCTCGCAGTTCGTCGTCACGGAGCCAACAACAATCACAGGAGTCTACTGCTGCCAGTACAAAGTCAAATTCGCCCACTCGGGCCTAGATTCAACCGCCACTGGCACAGTCGCAACCGTCAACGGCACAGCAAAAACCTACTCACAATTGCCATACAGCATATGGGTAGACAGCGGCAGCACAGTAATCTATGCTTACACTACAACAGTCCCAAGTAGCTCCCCAACCAAGCAGTTCCGTCTATCAAGTGTCACCGGTCCAACTAGTCCGATGACTGTCACAGGCTCCACCACCGTTACAGGCAACTACGTGACCCAATACCAAGTCACATTCACGCAGTCAGGTTTAGATTCAACAGCCACAAGCACAGTGGTAACCATTAATGGTTCTCCAAAAACGTATAGCAACTTGCCTTACAGCCTGTGGGTTGATAGTGGCGGTTCTGTAACCTACTTGTATAGTTCCCCTGTTTCCAGCAGTGTTTCTGGTAAGCAGTTCCGCCTCTCAAGCGTTAGCGGCCCAACCAGTCCAATAACCGTTACGGGCTCTACAACCGTCACAGGCTGCTATGTTGTGCAGTATCAAGTCACTTTTGCTCAGTCTGGCTTGGACTCTACGGCCACCGGGACAGTTGTTACTGTTAATGGGGGCGCAAAGTCTTATGGTAATCTTCCCTACAGTTTATGGGTTGACAGCGGTAGCTCCTTAACCTACTTGTATAGTTCCCCTGTTTCCAGCAGTGTTTCTGGTAAGCAGTTCCGCCTCTCAAGCGTTAGCGGCCCAACCAGTCCAATAACCGTTACCGGCTCAATCACAGTCACAGGCAATTACATAGTCCAATACCAAGTCACATTTACCCAAACAGGCCTAGACTCAAGCGCTACTGGCACGGTCGTAACAGTCAACAGTGTCACCAAAGGATACGCTGAACTGCCCTACTCCCTCTGGATCGACAGCGGCGGCACAGTAACCTACACGTACACAGATCCAGTCCTAAGCAGCACGTCAGGCAAATGGTTCAAACTCACTAGCATAACAGGCCCTGCGTCTCCGATAACTGTGATGACTTCAACAACAATCACAGGAGACTACAAGACACAATACCAAGTCACATTTGATCAGTCAGGCGTTGGATCAATCTACACTGGAACAATAGTAGTGATAGACAGCACAAACTACAATGGAGCCGCGCTACCCGCATCATTCTGGTGGGATAGTGGAAGTGGCCACACCTTCGCTTTTGCTTCTCCTCTCACAGTAAACGCCAGTGTCCAATACACTTGGAGCTCAACCTCAGGCCTATCCACCCTACAAAGTGGCATCCTCACAATTACAGCGTCTGGGAGCGTCACAGGCAACTACATAGCCCAGAACTGCGTCACATTCGACCAAGTCGGTGTCAGCCTAGACTCCACAGGCACGGTCCTGATCGTTGATGGAACACCTTACACAGCGTCTGCGTTGCCGAAAGCGCTCTACTGGCAACTTGGAACGACACACAACTTCACCTTCCAGTCCCCGCTAGTAGTAACGCCAAACAGCAAGCAGTATGTGTGGACAAACACTACTGGACTATCAAACGTTCAGAGCGGCTCGATAACCATCACCACGTTCGGAAACATAATCGGCCATTACAAAACCCAGTACTACGTCAATCTGGCAACAAACCCGCTTGGAATAGACTCTCCAATAGGTTCAGGATGGTATGATTCTGGCACCTACGCTAATATCTCAACAGACCAAGTCGTATACGGAGGCTCACGATACTGGTTTATCGGTTGGACCACAGCTGACATGGCGGAGATAACAGATCCAACCTCACCTTCTACAACAGTGCTCGTAGACAAGGCTAAAACAGTAACAGCGAACTATTCACACCAATACCTCATAACCTTCGCACAGTCTGGCCTCTCCTCAGATGCCACTGGCACCGTAGCAACTATCAATGGATCAGCTAAGTCCTACGGAGATTTGGCCTATAGCATATGGGTAGACGAAGGCATTACGCTAACCTATTCATACGAATACAATGTCTCAAGCAGCATTTCTGGAAAGAAATATGTTTTGACAGGCGTAACAGGTTCTTCATCCCCGATAACCGTGAACACGGACACCAACATCACTGGAAACTACAAGACACAATATCATCTGACAGTCTCATCACCCTTCGGCACAACAGGCGGTCAAGGATGGTATGATAGCGGCGCAACAGCCTACGCATCGCTAAACACTAGCAATATAGATCATGGAAACGGAACCAGACGAGTCTTCACAAACTGGAACGGCGACGCCTCAGGAACAACCTACTCACAGAGTGACCCGATAACGATGAACTCAGCCAAGACAGCGGTAGCCACTTGGAAGACCCAGTACGCGATTACCTTTGCACATTCTGGACTTGACAGTTCAGCCACCGGCACGGTTGTAACAGTCAACAGCGCGCCAGTCACATACTCGCAGCTACCATACACAAACTGGACTGACAGCGGCGGCTCGGTCACATACTCATATGGAAACGTATCCACCTCGACCCCTGGCAAACGCTTCACGCTGACAGGAGTCGCTGGTCCATCATCACCCATCACGGTGACCGCTCCCCTCACGATCACAGGCAACTACATCACCCAACACCAAGTAGTTGTCAATCAGACAGGCGTTGGAAGTGACTACCTGGGCACTGTAGTGACTGTTGACGGAAACACTTACACAATCAACACACTCCCAGCCTCACTCTGGTGGGACAGCAGCTCGACCCACTCATTCTCATTTAGCTCGCCCTTGGTCGTCAACGCCAGCAAACAATATGAATGGCAATCCACAACAGGCCTCTCAACACTGCAGAGCGACACTGTCACTGTTACCACATCAGGAAGCATTATAGGCAATTACGCAGCAGAACAGAAAGTATACATCACATTCGCACAAACAGGTGTAAGCTCAGACTTTACGGGCACAGTGATGACGATCGACGGGATCAACTACGGAGTAACGGATCTTAATGTCTCATTCTGGTGGGATAATGGTAGCAGCCACACCTTTGCCTATGCTTCACCCCTCGTAGTCAGCGCCAATGCCAAACAATACCTCTGGACTAGCGCTAGCGGCTTATCCACCCTACAAAGTGGCACCCTCATAGCCACAACATCTGGGAGCGTAACAGGGAACTACAAGACCCAATACTATCTTACACTCGTCACCAGTCCTCCAAATGTCACTTCTCCCTTAGGCGCAGGATGGTATGACGCTGGCTCAAACGCAACGATATCAACATCTGCATACGTCGATATATCCCCAGGCCAATCGCGCTACCGCTTCAACGGCTGGACAACAGCCAACATGAGCGAAATAGAAGACGCTTCGAAATCCCCCACAAAAGTGCTAGTTGATGAAGCAAAAACCGTGACGGCCAACTACGTCACACAATACTCAGTGTACTTCAACCAATCTGGCATAGGCCCAGACTACCTAGGAACCGTTTTAGACGTTGACGGAGTAAACTACGATCTCACCTCTATACCCGCACCATTCTGGTGGGACAGCGGAAGCGCACATCCATTTGCCTTCCAATCACCACTCACGGTTAACGGCAAACGCTATGTATGGATCAACACAACAGGTCTATCCACTCTTCAGAGTGGAACCTTGACAGTTGCAAACTATGGGAGCATCGTAGGCAACTACAAGACCCAATACCTGCTCACGGTAGTGACAGACCCAACAGGCCTGAGTCCCCAACCCAGCCGAAACCCCGCAGGCGAAGCAGGACCAACAAACGGCTGGTGGTACGACACCTCCACAAGCGTGACACTAACTGCCCCGATGATCAGCGGCCACACGTTCCTATACTGGGACGTTAACGGAACATCCAGAGGCAGCGGAGTAAACCCAACCGCCGTGTACATGAACGCACCCTACAAGGCAACAGCCCACTACGCGATCCCATCACAATTCACGGTGACGATAAGCCCAAATTCAGCAACAAGAGCCATAGGCCAGCCCGTGCACTTCACGTCCAGCATCATAGGAGGAACATCACCCTACACCTACCAGTGGTACTTGGGCAATAACCCAGTGGCCGGAGCCACATCCAACAGTTGGACGTTCACACCGAACGCAAGCGGCATATACTACGTGTACCTGCGAACAACTGACGCTAACAACAACACAGCACAATCTGGAACTGCAAACGTAACTGTTTCAGGGGTTGCTGTGGGAGGATATTCAATCTCGTTAGCTCGTCAGACCCCACTATTCAACGTGGCAGCCTACGGCACACTAATAACCTTGCTAGGACTTGCACTAAGCTTAACGAGACGCAAAAGAAAATAGTTCCCTCGCCTTTTTGTTCTTAGTGCCTGATGAGGGCAAGTCTAGAGGTTTGCTTACTGTGACTAAGAAACGAAGAGAAATTCCACAGAGAAAAGCATGGCAGCTCTCAAGAAAGCAGATGGCAGTGTTTTCTCTCGTCTGCGTCGTGGCGATTGCTGCTGTTTCCACAGTTCTCCTTTTCCTGCAGCAATCACCTAGCAACCACTTTTCTCTCAAAGCAGCCATAGTTGATCAATTAAGTGGAGAGCTTCCAAACCCCACATTTGTAGAAAACGTCACCGCGGTCCTAAAGGAATATGGCTTCAGCGTTGACTACACCGACAAGCCTGATGTGGAGTTTTTCAAGGGACTCGCGAGAAGTAACTACGGAATCATAGTGTTAAGGGGGCACTCAGCCTTGAGACAACCCTACAACTCGACGGTGGATTTTTTTACTTCCGAACCCTTTAACATCCAAAGACACGTTCAAGAAATATCTGAAGAACTTGTAGTCGAGGCCGTACTAAACTATACGGGAACCGAAAAACACTATTTTGCCATTACACCAAAGTTTGTAGAGAAGCTGGAGGGCAATTTCCCCAAAAGCATAGTTATTGCCATGGAGTGCTGGAGCCTGAAAGAGGGCTTAAAGCAAATGGCAGAGGCCTTCATTAAGAGAGAAGCGAAAGCTTATGTTGGCTGGTCTGACTGGGTCGATATATCGCACGTAGATAATGAAACCACCAAGTTGATTAGGCGACTTCTCGTCGAGAACAAAACTCTAGAACAAGCGGTTAATGAAGCATCTCCAGACCCTTTTTTCTTCAGCAAACAGGGTTATTATCCAGAATCTGCAGGGAACCTAAGATTATCTGATTTGGTTAAAGAGAAAGAGGCTACAGACAGCTCTCTACCCGCAGCAATTCTGAGCTACTGCTACAACATAGCCTTGGCGGTTGTCGATTCCAGTCATAAGAAATTGAAGGATCTCAAATGGACAACGAATCAGACTGACCTGTTAGCCTCTTCAGCCGCCTAGAGGCAACGGTATACAATTGGTTTCGGAGGGCTTCGCCTGCAAGGTTGATTCTCCGCAGTCTTCTGATTTCCTCTGCCAACTGGGTATCATTCAAAACTTCGTCTAGCCACTTTTCAAAGTCGCCACGGTACAAGTGAAACTCCAGAGATTTTACGCTCACTTCGTTCATCCTCTCCGCAAACTCTTTCAAGGATGCAGTGCTTAGACCCGTGTAGTTTCCGATGGACGTGAAGAAGTAGAAAGCCTTTTCTCTGGGAACGGTTCTCAGAATCTTGGTTTGCTCGGCGGTCATATTTTTCTCCTCTATATTACGTGTTTCTTTTATAAATGTTAGCCTTCTGGGTCATTGAGTATTGAAACTGGTATTTCCTTGAATTTCTTCGTCACCATTGAAGTGCGAATTCTCAAAACACCATGTAAAGGAGCCACAGAGTTGGCAATGAAATCGTGCAGGCTTTCTTGGGTTTCTGCAACAACTTTCGCTATTATCTGCAACTCTTCCGAAAGGGACGAGTAGACTTCCAAGACCTGTGGCGCCTCACAGAGTTTCTCCGCGACCCTCTCGCTCTCTTTTGGATTAGTGAAAACCGTCATCATCGCTGTGATTCTCCATTTCCCAACTCTTTCAGAATCTATAATCGCTGTATACTTCTTGATAATCCCATACTGCTCCATCCTTCTTATTCTATCGTAGACTGTTGAATGGGCTATTCCCAGCTGCCTGCCTATGGATACGTAAGTCTGTCTCGCATCTGTCTGCAGCGCCTCCAGAATCCCCACGTCTGCAGCATCCAGCGGAAAGCTGTCGTTCTTGAACCGCAAAATTCCACTTCCACTCTCAACACTAAATGCTCGAACGATTTATCTCTTATTGTCGGAAGAATGTAGACCTGAACAGCTGTTTTCCGTCATTTAGTAAGCTGTGCCCTACCGTAAAATTATCGAAAAAATCTAAAGATGCCTTCATATCTCCGATAACAGAGCAATCAACCCAGCAATTTTGCAGAAAATATGACAAATAGATTTAAATCCGCCGCTGATGCATAGAACACTGTTCTAGAGGATACTTCCATCGAAAGGTCGTGGCAATGATGAAAATGTCCAAAATATGGGAAATTCTCCGAATATTTAAGGACTCATGTAAAGATCGAGGCTGGAAAACTTCTGAGAACGAAGACCTAGTTGAAGCTGACGAGTGCTATCACAATTTTCTTTGGATTAGAGGGGTTCATGTTTCCTCTTTCAAAAAGATAGCCTCCGCAAGGAAGTGCGTGGTTCGAGAGGGCATGTCATACCGTCTGGTTGAGGTTTCCTGCACCGCATGGTTGTTCTCAGAGACTCCTTCGGAGACTCTGATTCAAGCAGTCGTCGAAAATCCTGAGCTTCTAAGCAGAACAGCGCTATACGATCTCAGCGGGGCAGTCAAAGGTAAGAACAGGTGC
>Ga0172363_10000108_pt1 | contig 49155 bp, 49 predicted proteins | sample LakKivs2_kivu2a2_FD_114541 | JGI IMG/M metagenome (GOLD analysis project Ga0172363, IMG submission 114541) | Sediment microbial communities from Lake Kivu, Rwanda - Sediment s2_kivu2a2 | ecosystem: Environmental > Aquatic > Freshwater > Lake > Sediment | place: Rwanda: Western Province, Lake... | reverse complement strand
CTCTCTTTATAAAAATCAACCTGCCTTTGTCTATTCTCCAACAGTTTATCGATTCTCTTCATCTGGCCATTTCCGAACGCAGCCGCTATGTCTGTCATCCTATAATTCCCACCCAAGTATTCATGTCTGTACTTCACGGATGCCTCACCGTGACTTCTCATAGCTCTCAACTTGCTGTTCAATTCATGATCGTCAGTGAATATCATCCCTCCCTCCACAGTAGTAATCACTTTTGCTGCATGAAAGCTGATGGTACTCAAGATACCGTACTGATGGCATGTTTTCTTATTATACCTGGAACCTAACGATTGGGCACCATCCACTATTAGGTTTAAACTGTATTTATCACATGTCTCTGTTAATCTACCGTAATCACATGGGCCCCCACACAAGTCAACCGATACAATTGCTTTGGTTTTCTCTGTGATTTTTTCTTCTATTTTGCTCGTATCTATCGTCAAATATCTGTCTACATCTACGAATACTGGTTTCGCTCCAATCATGCTTACTGCTGATGCAGTGGCCATAAAAGACAATGCAGGTACTATTACTTCGTCGTCAAACCCTATGTTTAATGACCTTAACGCCAGTTCCAACGCTGAAGTACCATTATTGACTGCTATTCCATACTTTCTATTAACGTAACTGGCCATGTTTTCTTCAAATTTTTTTACTTCCTTACCCATACTAAACCAACCAGTATCTAGAACAGATTTCACATATTCTACATCATCTTCGTTTATGTTTGGTATCGACCAAGGTATTTGCATCCCTTTACCACTTTCCTTCATTTCAATCCACTGTTAATAATGCCCTCATAATTTTTTTGAGTAAAAATTTTGCTAAGTATGCTCCAGCTTGCCCCGTTAAACCAGTAATTAAAGCCCTCATTCTAATCACAAATAAATATTGTTTTTATGAACATATTTATACAATCACCGTATAAGAATTAAAATTTTGTTTTGTATGCCTCGACTTTTGTATGCCTCGACAAATACCTGTTTTAAAAACGATAACCCATCTGCTATTTTATTCAGCTTTGATTTTCCTGCTCTCCTCGCAATTTCATAACTGGGCACTTCATAAATTGTGTATCCCTCTCTAATACAATTACCCAAAAGTTCGATTTCGATATTAAAACCATTGCATTTTAAGTTTTTTGTTATGTCTTTTCTCAATGCTTTAAAGCCATTTATAGAATCTGTAAGATGAGTATTAAAAAATAAATTGAAAAATTTAGTTATAATTATATTTCCAAAGGTTTTAGATGGCGTATATTCTTCACTTCCGCCCAATCCTCTTGATCCTATAACTAAACCAATTTTTTTATTTTTCAATAAAGGGTTAACTAATTTTTGGATGTCAGAAATTTCGTGCGATAAATCTGCATCCATCATAACAATTAATAGCGTATTAACTTCCTTAAATCCCATTCTTAAAGCATAACCTTTACCGTATCTTTTTTTATTTCTTACAACATTACAAAATCTTTTTGCTATTTCGTAAGTTCTATCAGTAGAACCATCATCAACTAGTATAACCTCATAGCCATTTTTAATTAACTTAGGTAGAAGTTTAGGTAAAGAATCTTCTTCATTATGTGCTGGTATAACAATTGTAATATTTTTACTATTTTTCATATGTAGATTTTATTCATGTAAAACAATTTATAAAGAATAAGTAACTTAATTTAATCTTTGTTCAGAAGCGATTTAAATATTACTAAACTCGCTTCTATTATCCATTTAAATTCGTCTAACGATTTTGGTGTTAATAACAGTTCCATTATTTTTTTAGGTCTTACATAAAATTCTTTGTAGGCTTTCTCAAAGTATTTTGAGACATCTTCTTGTTTTAAAGCATTAGTTTCAAAAAACACACGATTGCCATAAAAACCACAAAAAACTCCTTCTTCAATTTTTTGAAGGAGTTTCGCGTTTTTAATGACATATTCATAAAGTTCCGTTCCAGGAAATGGAATCGTAATCATAAAATTTGCAATGTCCGGATTAGATTCTTTAGCGAAATCTATAGTTTTCTGCATAGTTTTTGGCACATCCCATGGGAAGCCTAACATAAAAAACCCATAAGTGACTATATTCACTTCATTAAACCATTTGATAACTTGTTTTACTCTCTCCAAGTCTAATTGTTTTTTAATTTTTTTCAGTATTTCTTTATCGCCTGATTCTATTCCAATACCGACCTTAAAAACACCAGCAAGTTTCATTTTATGAATCAGTTCTCTGGTTACTCCATCGGCCCTGACACCATTCTGGCAATTTATAAGTAAATCATAATTTTTTTCTATTAACATATCGAGGAATTTTTCGGCTCTTTTTATGTCCAATGTAAAATTATCATCTAGTATGTCTAGTTGTTTGACTCCGAAATCATTTATTAAATGGTCGACCTCTTGTAAAATATTCTCTGGTGAACGAGCCCTGAATGTGTGACCGAAAATACTTTTATTACAAAATATACAGTTGTATGGGCAACCTCTTGATGTCAATAATGGCGCTACTGGCAATTTTCTTGCTCTACATTTGTATTTGTTCAAATTAGGTTTAAGTAAATGATAATTTGGAAAAGGTATTTGATCTAAATCTCTTATTAATTCTCTCGCTTTATTGTGTATAATTTTACCATTATTTTTAAAAGAAATGCCATCTATAGTTTCAAGTTTTTCCCCTTTAACTATATCTAAAACTGTGCCTTCACCTTCACCTCTCACTACTATATCACAATGCGATAAAAAAACTTCAGGCATGACTGTTGGTAATGGGCCGCCACATATGGTAGTTTTATCTTTAAATTCATTCTTAATCAAAGTTAATAATTCATTTGCTGCCTTTGCCGTGACTATGTTGGCAGACACGCCTATTATATCTGGATTTTCTAATGAAATAATTTCAAGAATTTTATTGTTACTTGCTCTCGACATAAATGCATCAAAAACCATAGAATCGAACCCATTTTTCTCTAATAAACTAGAAATATACACTAAACCAAGCGGTGGATAAACAGTTGCTTCATTTATTCCAGATGCGTAATAAGGATTTGGACCTACAAATAGTGCTTTCATGTACAATTATTAAAAGGATACACATAAATTTTTTAATTAAAAAAGTGTAATTCGATATTAACTATTTATTTTTATTAGATTTTATTTGAATGAAATAATTTATAAGCAGAGAATAAACTCTCATATGCTGATATGCCCCTAAACTCTTTATAGGGCAAATTTTCATTTTCTATTGCTAACCTTTCTGCTATTTGAATATGCCAAGAATAAAAAACAGAAAAAATAAACAATTCTACCAACCCAAGAATAAAAATTAACTTTATCCACTTATCTGCATTTTTTCTTTTACTAACTTCCCAGAAACCAACCATGATTAAAAGAGGGACTATTACAGGTAAACCACTCCTAACGAGAGTAAGTATCACCCAACCAAACCAGAGATCGAAAAAAATGATGGGTAGAAGAATAAAATAGAACAAAACTCTATTTTTCTTCCAGAGCTTAATGAAACCTATTATACTAAAAAAATAAAGTAAGAAAGTTAAGTTTCCGGGGATGGAATGATAATAATGGTACGCCCAAGGCACATTATTGAAATTTGTTATTTCATGCGTATGGATAATTATCGGTGTGAACTGCGAAGCTATCTTAAAAATAAGGACTGAAGGGGTTATTGCATTAACTAAATTTATAGCTCTCACACCTATGGTATATGTGATTGGTGTTTTTTTGAACCCTTCCCACAGTTGAGCAGTAGTGTATTTTTCTTCGAGTTGCTTATCATAATTGACGTACAACGGGAAGTTTATATAATCTGAGGTGGAAACTGTTCCGAAAGTACGATAATTCAAGAGTAGCCAGGGAGATATAACGATTGCAAAAATGACGATAACCTGTATGAACATACGTACATTCCTCTTAGGATTAGAGAGGAGAGAAATGAGTAAAGCCACACCTACATAAACCAAAGAATATTGATGAATTAGAAAAGCAATACCCGCAACTAACCCTAGCATATATCCAGATGTTCTTTTAACTAACAGAAGATAGAAGAATAAAAGGCAGAAATAGGCAGTAACCATCTTTGCGATTATAATCATTGATACTTCAATAAAAGGTATAACTTGTAAGAATATAACAGTCAAGAGTGCAATCCGCTTGTTAAACAATCCTTTTCCTAAAAGATAAGTCGGGAATATAAAAATTGTATTTATCAAAGTGTTTGCCAACTGAGCAACCCAAAAATCCTTTCCAAAAATAGCAAGAAAAAAAGAAATAATCATATAAAACCCAGGTGCTCTATAAGGCAAATAAAGATGTTCATCAACAGATTTTTGTAAAGTTGGTTCTTTTTCCAAGAGGAATAGTGATGTTTTATAATGACCAACCCAATCTGATGCCATCGGGTAGTATTTAATAAAAATTTGAAGAATTATTTTGTAAAAAAATGCCAAAAAAAATATAATTAATAACACTTTAACTTCTTTGTTAACTCTGATGTTTTTGATCATTTTTCTATTTAGGAATAGAAAGATCGAGACAGCCAACAAATATGGAAAAAATAGTAATTGAGACCAAACTATACCGAATGTAAAGAATAATGCGCCAATTAATAGTATAATAAGGATAGAAAAAAAGAATGAGATTGATAATTTTTCTAATTGATTAAATTTTTTAAAAAAAGGTGTAATAAGGATGCCAGGTAAAAAAAATAAAATAGGCATAAGGATAGCTGTAGAAAAATATGAAATTATTGAATATATCATTTAACAATCACTTTATCAAAACTTTCTAGCGTTTTAAAACATATTTAACTTTTTGCTTTTATGTTAATTGTATGACTCTAAAAGATAAAATTTTAATATTTTTTATTGCATATTTTGCACTTCAATTATTAATAACAGATAATTATATTTCAACTTCAGATGAAGGAACACACGCGATTATTGGGTTGTTCTATAAAGATCTAATTTACAATTTAAAAAATTTTCATTCCTTGAATGATATAATAAAATTCGGAATAAATTATCTTGTTAAATACCCGAAAATTTCGCTTTATTATCCACCTCTATACTATGTTTTTTTAGCAATTGCGTTTATGATTCAAGAAAGCGTAATTGTTGTAAGAATATTAAATATCTTGCTGACTCTTTTAACATCATACATCATCTACAAACTTTCCTATGAATTTTTTGAAAAGGAATGGCCTTCTGTTCTAAGTTCTATTTTTTTCCTTAGTTTTTCGTTGATATTCTTTTATGCTGATAAAATCATGATAGATACCACTCAGATTCTATTATTTTCAACTGCACTTCTATATTACGTCAAAATAAAAAAAATGAAAGTACAAGACATACGTACAAAAAATATAGTTTTGCTTTCAATTTTGGTATCCCTAAGTTTTTTAGTAAAATTTTATTCTATTTTCTTACCAATAATTATTCTAATAGATTCTTTTTTAAAAGACAAAAAATTCTTCAAAAAAATTGTAATCTCATTGATCTTATCAGGATTGATTGTTTCACCATACGTGTTCCTTTACTACAAAACGAACTTGTATAAGATGACTTTTGGTAAATCCTTATATGAATATTCGAGTAATCTTGTATATTTTGATGTTTTCTTAAATTTTGGTATTTTCTTGGGTTTATTCGTAGGTATTTCTACTGCATATTTCTTTTATAAAAACAGAAAACATTATTTGTTTTTTATCTGGTTTTTTATTCCACTGATAGTTTTATTGTTTTTGGGAAACAAATCTCCTAGATATGCATTCATCCTGATGCCAATATATGCTATGTCATGTGGGTTTACTCTTTCAAAAATTAAGGAATGGTCTGCATCAAAAAAAAGAAATTTATTGATTATAATTATTATAGTTTTGTTAGTTCTGCAGATGTCCTACAACGTTTATGAGAATTCTAAAGATGTAATATATCCTGTAGATGAAGTGATGAAACCTATCAAAAAAGAGGGCAACATCCTAATTCTATCCGAGGACCCTGTTTATTCATCAATATTCACTTTCTATGGACGCATAAATCAAGTCCCAGGAAACATAATTCGACCTTGTTTCTTCTGGAAAAACAATTTGACTAAGGAATCGCTAAATGACTGGGATATAAGGTACATTATAGATCAAGAAAACAATATCAGCGATGAATTAATTAATTCACTCAATCTGCAAAATCTTTGGGAAAAAACAACCGAGAACAAAACATTTAGATTGTTCGAAACTATGGGAAATATAAGCAAAGTAGATTGTAATTTTATTTGTGTGTTTAATGATAAAGTTTGCAAAGATCAGAGTATTACTGACGTAATTAAATTAATAAATAAGAATGTGTACATCAATTCTGATTAAATGAAAGTTACCGTAGTAATACCTTGCTATAATGAAGAAAAAACTATAAAAAATATACTTGAACGATGCAAACAATATTGTGATGAGATAATTGTAGTGATTTCTAAAAATTCTACTGATAACACTGCAAAAATTGCAAGTTCTGTTAATGGCGTAAAAACAATTTTCGATAACGGAAAGGGTAAAGGAGAGGCATTGAGATTAACTTTTAACATAATAAAAAACGGGATAATTGTAACAATAGATGCCGATGCCTCTCACATACCTGAGGATATACCAAAAATTGTTGAACCGATTAAGCAAAATAAAGCCGATATGGTAATAGCATCAAGAATTTTAGGTGGTAGCGAAGAACTATCTGGCGATTTTGATAAAATGCTTAGGTTGTTTTTTAGTAATCGAATAGCAGATATAATAAATTGGAGATTTAGTGCATCAATTCGAGATACACAAAATGGATTTAGAGCAATAAAGGCAGATGTAGTAAAAAAATTAAATTTGAAGTCAGATATCTTTGATATAGAGACTGAAATGGTTATGAAATGTCTTAAAAATAAGTTTAGGATACTTGAAGTCCCAAGTAAAGAATTCAAGAGAAAATATGGGTCGTCGGGAATAAGCTTAAGAAAACATGGTATAATTTATATTTTTACTGTCATTAAAAATTTGTTCTAGATGGATAATATGAGAGTACTATGTTTAAACCCAGCCCCACTAGAAAGTGGAAAGAATAAAAACGATTTATTGGTAAAAGAAGGTAGGTGTATGGAAAGAAGTGGAGCATGGAGTAATCTTAGAATGCCACTCACACTAGCATATATTTCAAGTATATTAAAAAAAGCTGGGCACGAAGTCAAACTCATAGATAATATAGCAAATTATCAATTGAGAACCCCTGTTAACATACATGATTTTGTTGATAGTTTTCAACCAGACATAGCAATTCTAAATACGTCAATGCCATCTATTTTTACTGAAGATATGCCAAATGCGCGAATAATAAAAGAAAAAAATGAAAAAACATTTATTGCGGTTTTTGGAGTTGCACCAACTTTAATTGCAGAAGAGATATTAAATTCTGGTGTAGTGGATGTATGCATACGAAATGAACCAGAAGGTATAATAAAGGAACTTTGCGAAAAATCTACTAGCAATGAATGGAAAAAAATAAATGGAATTAGTTTCAAGAACGATGGAAAAATAATACATAATTCTAACTCAGAAATCGTTGATTTAGATTCGCTACCATATCCAGATTATGAATCTTTACCTTTAGAAGCCTACAAAACACCTGTTGATAGGAGGGTACAGATTTTACTCGAGGTATCAAGAGGTTGCCCTCATTTATGCACATATTGCACTGGTAGCAGACTCTATGGGCATAAATTCAGACATAGAAAACCAGTGAATGTATTGAATGAAATTGAGCATGTAGTAAAGCTAGGGGTTACTAGTATTCTTTTTTGGGCTGATACGTTTACTCTGAACAGATCATTCATTATGGAGATATGTAATGGGATTATTGAAAGAGGTTTGAATAAAAAAATAAAATGGGTTTGCAATTCTAGAGTTGATAGAGTTGATCCAGAATTGTTAAAAAAAATGGATGAGTCCGGTTGTTTTCTAATTGGTTTTGGGGTTGAAAGTGGTGTACAAAAAATTTTAGATTATGTCAAAAAAGGAATAAAATTGGAGGATACTAGAAATGCATTTAAATGGATTAAAGAAACAAATATGTCTGCAGCATCACATGTTATTTTTGGTCTAGCTCCTTTTGAGAATGAAAAAACAATAAGACAAACAATAAAATTTATAGATGAAATAAAACCGAATTATGTCAATTTTCATATTGTTATACCATACCCAGGCACTGAAATTTATGAGATATATAACGAAAAGGGATACATAATTAGTAAAAATTTTTCTGAGCTTGAATCAAATACAGCAACTATATCATTACCAGAATTGAGCAATAAAGATTTAGAAAAATGGCGTGATTATGCGTTCTACAGATTCTATCTTAAACCGAGAACAATAATACAAGAGATAAAAAATCTAAAGTCCGTTGGTCAATTCTCAAATCTGATAGATAATAGCCTGTGGTTTTTTCAGGGTTGGGTAAACGTTAAGGTTGGCAAAAGATAGACAAGAGAGTAATTTTTAACATGATAATCTTAATCTAAAAATAAACCATGTTGTTCTTAAAATCTCTCTCAAGCCAAATTTTGATTTTCCTTTTCTTCTTTTATAAAATGTAATAGGTACCTCACAAATTTTGAAACCGTTTTTTTTCGCTTTAAAAATAGTTTCAAGGTTAATCTTATAGCCTATAGGGTTTAGTCCCAAATTTTCATAAACATTCTTTTTTATTACTACAAACCCAGACATACAATCTTTTACATTAAGGTCAAGTAAAAAAATTGCGAATTTGTTGGCAATTTGACTGATAATTTTTCTAATAAATTTATCTTCTGTTTTTCCATTTGGTACATACCTAGAACCTAAAATAATATCACCCATATCAACTTTCTGTATAAGTTTAGGAAGATATTCAGGATTATGAGAAAAATCCCCATCCATTATTGCAATTACATCACCAGTAACATAATTTAGTCCTTCGAGAATAGCTTTGCCTAATCCATCTGATTTTTGAACAATAACTTTTGCGCCAGTGATTTTTGGAGGGAATTTACTCTTGTCAATGACTATAACCTCATGATTGTAATTTTTCAAAGATTCATGAACTTTTTTAACAAGTTTAGATATAGATGGTTCGTTTTTAGTCGGTATTAATACAGAGATTCTCATAAGATGTATTTAACCAGAAAAATTAAAATAGTGTCTTGTTTTCCTTTACCCAATTCAAAAGTTTCTTCACACCCTCTTCAGGTGAAACATTTGGTTCCCAACCAAATTCTTTTGTTTTTTTTATGTCAGAAATATAAACTTTCTGATCTGCCGACCTCCATTCATTGAATTTATATTTGGGGTTTAAACCAAGTTTTTTCAGCAAATCTAAGAGTTCTAGGAGTGACATCGTGTTTTTTGTTCCGCCACCTATGTTGTAAACTTTCCCTCTCGTCTTTTTTATATTTTGAGAAACTAATTCGAATGCTCTTACTAAATCATCGATATACAAAACATCTCTGACTTGCTTACCGTCTCCATAAATAACAATTGGCCTGTTAAAAAATGATGATATTATAAAATAAGAAACCCATCCTTGATCCTCATTTCCAAATTGTCTTATTCCGTAAATACAAGACATTCTGAAAGTTATCGTATTTAAACCATAGATAGTAGAAAAATCTCTGACATAAATATCAGCTGTGTATTTTGAAGAACCATAAGGTGTATGCTCGTCGGCATCAGTAGAAAAATCTTCAGGTATACCGTTTCGGTATTTAGAATCGGCGAATTCGTACCGCGTATTTTTTTCAATTAAAGAAATTTTGTTAACATTGTTTCCATAGACTTTGTTAGTAGATGTAAAAACTACAAAAGGGTCTGAGCTACTCTGTCTAGCAGCTTCCAAAATGTTAAAAGTTCCGAGAGCATTAATTTCAAAATCTTCTCTTGGGTTTTCTATTGATGTTGTAACAGCAACTTGTCCGGCAGTATGAAATATAAGATCCTTATTTTTAACAGCATCTACTATGGAATTAAAGTTTCTAATATCATTTTTAATGAATTTTAACTTATTTTTATGATTAGATTTCAACCATTCAATGTTTTTTTCAGTTCCTTTTCGTGATAAATTATCAAAAACTGTTACTTCATAATCTTTCTTTAAAAAATAATCCGCTAGGTTACAACCAACAAACCCAGCCCCACCGGTTATCAATATTCTAACCATTTAACCACTTAGATATCTCATTCGCTCTTTTTCGGCTTCTTCAAATTTATCTATTGCTTATTGTGTTTCGCTCCATTCAATTAATTTTTCAAATCCTTCTTTCAACGAAGTCTTAGTCGAAAAATGTAAATTCTTATTTATTTTTGATACATCGCCGAAAGCATGCCTCACATCTCCAACTCTAAATTCTTCAGTTATTTTAGACTGTACAGTACTATCATGAAGTTCTATTAAGGTTTCAGCAATTTTCAAAACAGTGGTTGAGTTCCCAGAACCCACATTGAAGGAATCAATACCGTTAAATTTCTCTAGACATAAAAAATTTGCTCGAGCAACATCTCCAACATAAATGAAATCCCTAGTTTGTTTTCCATCTTCATAAACTATCGGTGGGTTGTTATTTTTTATTCTTGAGGAAAAGATTGTGCAAACACCTGTATAAGGGTTGCTTAAACTTTGTCTTGGTCCAAAAACATTGAAATAGCGTAATGCTACAGTAGGTATGTTTAAAGCAAATCCATAATTCAACGATATTTTTTCTTGGTCGTATTTTGATAAAGCATAAGTAGATAGATTTAATGGTGGTTTATTTTCATTCGCAGGAATTGGTTTGACATATTCGTCACATTTGGGGCAATGAATTTCCCAATCTTTTTTTTCTAATTGCTGTTTTGTTCTTAAACTAGGGGAAACTATACCACAATTTTTACATTTATAAGCGCCTTCGCCGTAAATACTCATCGAACTTGCTACGATTATTTTTTGAATTCTTTTTTTTAATTCTGGCATGGTTATCAATGCCTCGTAGAGTTTAGCTGTTCCAAGTGTATTGACATTTAAATAACGAACGGGTTGATACATTGATTGACCAACACCAACCATGGCTGCAAGATGCATAACGGCGTCCACATCTTTTAAAACATTCTTCCAAGTGTCTAGGTTTGTAATATCACCAAGGATGAACTTTGCTTTTGGGTTTAGATAATCTGGTTTTTTATTAACATGAACTTGCGGTTCAAGATTATCCAAAATGACAACATCGAACCCCTTTTCAACCAATAAGTCAACTGTATGGCTGCCGATAAAACCTGCCCCGCCAGTGACTAGAACTTTCATTTTTTAAGTTCACCCCTAAACCATTCAATGGTTTTCCCCAAACCACTTTTGAAATGCGCGCTAGGTTCCCAACCAAGAATTTTTCTTGCTTTTGTTATATCCGGTTTTCTCCTTATAGGGTCATCTTTCGGTAACGGTTTGAATGTTATTTCAGAATTACTATTTGTCATATCTTTTATTAAAATAGCGACATCCAGAACAGTTCTTTCTTCAGGATTGCCCAAATTAACAACTTCTCCAGACAGATTGTCTTTAACCATCAATTTCATCAACCCATCTACCATGTCTGAAATGTAACAGAAAGATCGAGTTTGTTTTCCGTTCCCATAAACAGTTATCGGTTTTCTTGTTAAAGATTGAACGATGAAATTTGGTACAGCCCTACCATCATCTAATCTCATTCTAGGTCCAAACGTGTTAAAGATTCTAGCAATTCTAACATCCAAGTTATGCTTTCTATAAAATGTCATCGCCAATGCCTCTGCAAAACGTTTCGATTCATCATAACAACTCCTAATTCCTAATGGGTTAACATTCCCCCAATAAGTTTCTTTCTGCGGGTGCTCAATAGGATCTCCATAGACCTCAGAAGTAGATGCTAACAACAACCTGGCATTATTCTTTTTGGTGAGTTGAAGCATGTTATAAGTACCGATTGAATTTGCCATGGATGTCTCAATGGGTAATTTTTGATAATCCACAGGACTTGCAGGACTTGCAAGATGAAAAATAATATCAGCATTTAAATCGATTGGTTTTGTAACATCATGTTCTAGGAATTTAAATTTCGGTTTCTTAAGAAGATAATTAATATTTGACTTTTTACTAGTGGACAGGTTATCCAAACATATTACATCGTGACCTTCATCTAGTAGTTTTTCGCAAAGAAATGAACCGATAAAACCTGCCCCGCCAGTGACTAGAACTTTCATAAAAATTACTCCAAGTCCTTTAATACCTTATCCGTCATCTCTTCCCTATCTTTTATGACATCGTCAATGCCTACATTATCGAGCATGTGTTTTTCTGTTTTGAAAATGGTATTCCATTTTCCGATGTCCAAGTACTTCCCGTTTAAAATAACTCCATAAACTTTTTCTCCTTCTTTCAATGCCGATTGAATACTATCAGTTATCTGTACTTCATTTTTTTTACCTGGTTTAGTTCTTTTTATAAAATCAAAAATTCTTGGTTCAAAAACATACGCACCGCACAGAGCATAGTATTCATGATTCATTTTATATTCTTCCGCTTCTTCCAAACTTGGCTTTTCGATTAATTTTTCGATTGGACCGGAATCATTCTCCAAAGATTTCAACTTAGCAATACCATATCCGGTTGGGGTATCGACTTTGAATAGTAAAATTGTTGCAATTGGTTTTTTTTCCATGTGTAATTTCATCATAGTCTGTATCTCTTTTTTTGGTTCTATGAATGAGTCGCCTAAGAGAGTTACAAAAGGTTCACTTATCCATTTTTCTGCCTGTAAGATTGCATGCCCTAGTCCACCTCTTTTCAGCTGGTAAATGTAAGCTACTTTAACACCGTAAAAGGAGCCATCACCAACATAATCCATGAGAGCTCCTTTTTGATGACCCACGATCATGAATATACGATTTATTCCGCCTTCTCTCAAGTTGTCGATACAGTGCTCAATTACTGGTTTGCCGAGTATTGGGTACATCTCTTTTGGCACTGCCCTTGAAAAGGGGTACATTCTAGTTCCTTCACCTGCAGCTGGAACTAGTCCAACAAATTCTGTTTTTTTCATGATAAACCATAACCTATTGCTTTGTAGATAAAACCTAACTGTTTCATTTTCTTTGGGTCAAAAACTCTCCTGCCATCTATAACAAATGGTGTTTTCATAAGATTTATGAAATCTTTTGGTTCCAATTCTTTTATTTCTTTCCATTCAGTTAATACGAAACATATATCTGAGTTTTTTAAACACTCCAAAGGAGAGTTAGTATAAGTTATGTCTGGAAATATTTTCTTCATATTTTCAATTGCTTGAGGGTCATAAGCCTTTATTTTTGTGTTGTGTTTTTTCAATTCGTTTATGATTTTAATCGATGGTGCTTCTCTTATGTCATCTGTATCTGGTTTGAAAGATAACCCAAGTATTGAAACCGTTTTCCCACTCAATTCATCGGCCATTTTCAAAGCTTCTAGAGGTTGTTTTTTATTAATATTCTCAACCACTTTTAACAGTTTGGGTTTATAACCACTTTTCTCTGACGCGGCTATCAAAGCTTTGACGTCTTTAGGAAAGCAACTACCACCATATCCAACTCCGAACTTTAAGAATCTGGGGTTTATTCTTGGATCTAAACCTATGGCATAAGCAACTTCATTTGTATCAATACCATTTTTTTGGCATATGTTTGCGATTTCATTAATGAACGATATTTTTGTGGCTAAAAATGCATTTTGGGCATACTTTATCATTTCTGCTGTTCTCAAGTTGGCCCTGACTCTAGGAATTTTTTTATCCCATGATTCGTAGATTTTTTCTAACGAGTCACCAGATTTTTTATCGATTGAGCCAATGACTATTTTATCTGTTTTTAAGAAATCTTCGATAGCAGAGCCTTCTCTTAAAAATTCTGGATTCATACATAAACCAAAATCTCGCCCAGCTTTCTTGCCTGAATACTTCTCGAGCATAGGACTGGCAATATCTCCAGTAGTTCCAGGCACAACTGTGCTTTTGATTATAACGACATGATAATCTTTCAGGGATTTTATGTAAAGACCAATATCTTTAGAGGCCTTCTTAATAAATCCCAAATTAATGGAACCATCTTTGTTGGAAGGTGTGGGTACACAAACAAAACTAATATCTGTGTAAATTTCTTGATGATAGAAATCCTTTGCTATGAACGCTCTTAATGTACCCTTTTCAATGTTCTTCCTCAACAATTGCTCTAAACCCGGTTCAAAAATAGGAGAAACCCCCTTATTGATTAGATCCACTTTTTTAGGGTCTATGTCGATACAATATACTTCATTACCCCTTTCGGCAAAGCATGTCCCAGTAACTAACCCAACGTAACCAGAACCCAAAACGCATATCTTCATTCGCATCTATTAGAATATCGACGATAAACTTAAAAAGTTTATTAAATTTGTGGGTTAGAATTTATGTATGCGTAAAGTCTTAAAGGTGAAAAAAATGAGTGTTTTGCTATTGGTGTCGCTTTGTGTAATAATGGGGGTTATTGCTCAATTGACGATGAAAAGGGGTATGAATATAGTGGGAGTCGTGGGTTTGAAAGATATTTTTTCTACAAAAATTTTCTCTATAGTGTTTCAGAGGGATGTTTTTGTTGGCATCCTTTTGTATTTGTTGGCATCGTTAGTTTGGTTGGTTGTTTTATCACAAGCAGAATTAAGTTTTGTGTACCCATTAATTTCTGCAGGTTATGTCGTAACCGCTATTTTAAGTTGGTTTTTATTTAAAGAAAACTTAACCTTAGTTCGTTTCTTTGGTATACTCATGATTTGCGGCGGTGTTTACCTAATAGTTTTAAAAATCTGATTTTTAACCTTTACTACGAAAAGTGATTTATGTTGAGAAATTACATCTCAAACCTTTGTGGTGTGTGTGTATTAGGTGGTTTAGGGAAGAGGTTAAAACCCTTCACTGATAACCAGCCAAAAGCAATGCTTCCCGTGGGTATAGAAAATAAGCCTATGTTAGAATTTGTCATAAAACCTTGGGTTAAATTAGGTTTAAAGAATTACGTTTTTTGTACTGGTTATAAAAGCAAGTTAATAGAGGGTTATTTGGGGAATGGTAAGGATTTTGACATCAAAATACATTATTCCAGGGAAAAAAACAATTTAGAAACAGGTGGGGCTATAAAGAATGCTATTGAGAATAAATTTTTGAAAAAAAATGCTCCAGCGGTTATCTTTTATTGTGATGATTTGGCCAGACTAAACCCATTCGACTTAATAAAAATACATCTAACCGGTAAAAAACAAGGGTTTAAGGCTACTTTAGTTACGACTAATAAATTCAAGACGAACTACGGTATCGTTGAAGCGAAATTATTAAAAAATGGTTTAAAAAAAGTTACTGATTTTAAAGAAAAACCGCTGATAGAAAAAAATGCTAACGTTGGTATATACTGTTTTGAACCAGAAGTTTTAGAATTGATTGATAAATATCGACCGCCATTTAAGTTAGAAAGTGTTATACTACCAAAGCTAGTTGAAAGAGATTGGTTGATGATGCATGAAATATCATGGGATGATTGGATACCTGTTAACACAGATAAAGAATACGAACAAGTTATGAAAATCAATCTGACGAATTTCTACTCTAAGTTTTTATAAGAAAAGTAATAGACCAAAAATTATCTGAATGGTGATCAATACCACTGTGACTTGTTTTTCGGTCAAAGAACCGAGATTCATGATAATGTGCGCCCAAGAATATAAATTTTTTCCGTACGGTGGGTCCAACTTTCCATTTTTTCTTAGTTTCCCAAGACAAGAAGCAGTGAACTTTGATCTTAATTTCAATAAAAATTCGATTATGAATGGCATCATAAGTATTATTCCGGCTCTTTCCATGTTACCTATAATTACGCCAGCGGCGACAACTGCCCCTAAACAGTATGTTAAACTATCCCCTGACAGAATTTTTGCTGGAAACCAATTGAATTTCAAAAATCCGATTAATGCACCTACCGTAGAAAAAAATATGGCGCTAGCTACAAGTTCGCCGTGGTATAGCGCGTACAAACCTAAAAATGAGCTGTAAATGACACCCATTCCTGCCTCAGACCCATTAAACCCACCCAACATGTTGATGGCATTCGCTGTACAAACAACACCAATAGGTATCAAAACTATAGGATAAAGTATTCCAAAATTTATTGGCCCGATTAAAGGTAAAGTCATAGTCGTTTCCCCAACATTTACAACCATCAACGGAATTGCTGCTGGTATAGCAAATAGAGGTTTTTGCCACTTCTTTAAACCCTTTCTTATTTTTTTCTTGCCTTGAACCACATCACTACTGTTCAAATCATCGAAGAACCCTATGATTGTTATTAAAAGTATCGTTAAAACGGAGGCAAACAGATAGACCATTTGATCTGTTTTGTTAAAAACAAAAGTCTGAAGTGCTATAAAAAACATCAGCCCCATAATTATAGAAAGGGAAACTGGTATACCACCGCTATTAGAAAGTCTTGGTTTATTTTTTTTGTGCAAATCTAACGCTATTATGTTATTCTTTTTTAGAAAAGGTATCATAGATTTAGTTAAGATTAATGATACCATTAAAGACAGTGAAAAAGTGAGAATTAAAACCCACATATCTACCAAAACAAAGTTTTGTAATTAGATTATTTATGTTTAGCATAATGGTATGCATGTAAATTTAAATCTTCACGCTATTAAGATAAAGAACATGAAATTGCCAAAGAATGTTAGTTTGTTAACCTTGCTCTCTCTTGTATTGATTAGTCTAATTATTATCGTTTATCCGTGGTTCATAAAGCCAACAGGGGTAATTGTCGCTTTTATGGGTGAAAACAGCCCATGTAAAGATATAATAAATATTGGTTCGACTATTACGGGGATTGGAAATAAAGTTATAAAAAATTCCAATGAGTTCGTTGAGGCCATAAAAAACTTAGAAGGAATAGTTACATTCATAATTAACAACAACCCAAGAAGTTGTAATATACCAAAAGATGCCCAATTGAACGTGAGTGTAACCAATGTGAAAAGTGGGGGTATAAAACTTGGGGTCGATATTTGGGGTGGAACTTATTATTTATTCAAAACGCAAAAATTCTCTGATGTTCTGTTTAATGACATAAAACAAAGAGTGATAAAATATGGATTGTCAAACACAGAAATTGAATTGTATAATGATACATTCATTAGAATACTAACTAGTTCTGATGAAGAAAGTTATGTAAATCTTTTGATTGAACCTGGTAAATTAGAAGGAAAGATAATACAAACAATTAATTTTGATGGAAAATCTGCAGAGTTCACGTTCGACGACAAAACTTATGAAATGTTTTTAAAAGACGAAAAATCTATTACGATAAATAAATCAAATTATGAAATCGGACAATATTTTAAATTAGATGACGTTGACGCAGTAATCGAGAATATTTCTAAGAACACAACTACAATTTCGTTCACGATGTTTGATGGTATGGATTTGATTTTAATTCAAGATCCTAGATTGGGATCCAGCAGAATTGCAAAACAAGGAAGTGGTTATGTTTTTGCAGTCCCAGTTAAACTATCAGATAAAGCAAGTGAGAATTTCGAAAAAACAACAAAAAATTTAGAAGTTCTAGTAAACCCAACTACAGGAGAAAGCTATTCTAAATTCCCAATTAGTATACTCATTGATGATAAGCCTTTCATTACAATTCCGATACTGAGTACTGATATGGGTGTAAAAACAGAAAACTTGATCTTATGGGGCTATTACCCAAAAATTGAAGATGCAACTAAAAGCATGGTAAGATTAAAAACAATTGTAGAAATGAAAAGTTTGCCTCAGGAATTAACTTTAGTAAAAAGGGATGTTTTTAAAACAAATTATTGGAAAGACTTAATCACTTCATTTTTATTTGTAATTTTAATTGTGTCTGCTATTACATCTATTTTGTTCTTCGTTAAATTCCGAAAAAACGGTATGGTATCTTTGCCCTTAATTTTAATGGGTTTGAGCATTGTGTTAATGATTTTTGGTGTAATATCGCTACATTGGTTTGCATTGATAATATTTTTTGCTGGAGTTGCCTCGATTCTATTAAAAGGGGATATTCATGATTGGAAAGGTTGGGTTGGTGTAGTGTTGTTTTTCATATTAATAGCTGGTTCGGCCATGAATGAATGGATTTTAAATATTCCGTTAATTTTAGGTTTAGTGGCAGTTATACCTATTTGTTTCACGCAATGTATTTTCGTGGGGATGAGAATTTTAAAAAAGAAGGAATCTTATGACACTTCGGAACAGAAAATCACGTCGAAAAAACTATGGATATTTTCAACTATCTTTGTGTCTATCTTAATGATACTTTATTTCATCGGTGGTATATTCACTGGTTTCGTTATGGTTGTTTCAATCGGTTTGTGGATTAATTTAAGTTTAATAATCCCAAATTGTACTGACATAACCAAAAAATTCATTAAATGATTATCCTTTCAGTTGCATTATCGTTTTGGCAACGTCGCCATTATTTTGTTGTAAAAGTTCTTTTATTTTTTTTTCGTCATCAACACCAGTCTGCTCCATAATTAACTTCACGTCTTCATCACTGAAAGATTTTTCCTTCACATTACCTGAGACTTGAAACATAACTTGACCTTTCATTGTCGTTTTTATGACTTGCGGTTCGTCTACTATTATGTCGCCTGCATCTGTCTTGATTATCACTTGACTAGCTGGGACATTGTCCGCCTTCATTCCCAATTGCTTCATCATCTGTTGCATTTTTTTAGGATCCACACCAAACATAAGGAGTTATTTGATTGAAAGAAAATTTAAAGGTTTGTTTAGTCCGCACAATTTCTTCTTAATTTCATCAGAAGTGGTGATTGTTATTTTTTTGTACTTATCGTAAATTCAGACTATGGAGCAGGAGGGAAAGTAAGAACAAATTAATATTACGGGCCCTAAAAAAAGTTAAATTGTATAGACATTTTTCATCGTGAAGTTATTTTTAAAAAGAATGAACTTCACATGCCCCCTTGATTTCCTGTCCAGAGTTTAAAAATAAAGCCCTTATAAAATGAAGTTCACAACCCCTTCATTTCTTATGGAAAATTATTTAACGTGATTTCACGTCACTATTAATAGACTCTTCATGCTTATTTTGCCATTTCTTTAGGAACTTTTAGACGGGGCTATAGACTCTAGATTTCTTTTCCCCTTTGTAGAAAACTATTTCCCCATTACAAAAATTACATTTCCCTGACAACGGGGGTCTTCTAAAAATGTTGTTGCAATTATTGCAAATAAAACCGTCGATTTCGGACAAACTGTCCTCAAAAAATGTACTTTTTTTGGCTTCTTCCTTGATGCTTTCAAAAAGCCCAAGTTGTTTACTACCATCTATCAAATCAGACCTATTGACGCCTATGGCCTCAAAAACTCTTTCTAACGGTGGCAATAATTGACTTTCAATGTAGTATTTTGAATCAATTTTTAACCCATGCTTCTTTACATAATCCGGATCTTCTGCCCTCTTAGAAATCATTTGTAGGCCTTTGACTATAACAAAACCGACTCTATCACCAACACTGGGAGCGGTAGCGGGGTCCCTTGATTGCATTTTTTTAACTAACTCAGTGTGTGGCTGTATACCTTTATAACTCTTCAATGATTTGGATATGCTTTTTGTTACCACCAATTTGTCTATGTCCATTTTTCCAGTTTTTATTTGCTCGATTTTATCTTTTGCTACCTTGACTGATTTTTTTATATCTTGTTCTTTAAGAATAGTTTCTAAAACTTCACTCAACGTCTCTGAAACCAAATCACACCAGTCTCTTCGAACTGTTTCGATTCCTTTGGTGATGATAGACTCTTCCCACCCACTGTCTACTGGTTCAAAATTCCACCCAGCATATCTTTTCTTTGAAAGGATTAACAGTGTTTTAAATATGTTTTCAATTTTCAATTCAAGAATATGATGAATTTCATTATTTATTAACTCGCATATTTTTTCGCCTGTTTTAAAGGCTTCCTGAACATCTGGGGTTTTAAACCCAACCATAACGGAATCAGTATCGGCATAAACAACTTTGTAAGGTGTTTTTTGTTCGACAGTTTGTTTAGTCTTTTTAATCATCTCTCTCCCTGTACTCGTTATAGCGTTGGCTATTTCCAGAACGTATAATCTCGCACGTATATAACCCAAATGACCGTAAAAGGCGTTAGCGATAGTTTTAAAGGCATATTGTTTTGCGTACAGATACCTTTTTCTTTCTTGTTTTTTAGCATGTTTCATATCACTTTTTATCTTAGACCTTGTATCTAGCAAATATTTCAATATTTGGGGTATGATGCCTTCTCTTATCTTGGCCGAGACGAATTTTGCACCGTTTGGTGTCTCCAAACATTCTAATTTTTTTGCTGAGTCTGTAATTAATGTTGTTGGGCATATATTGAATGATCTTATAATGCTGGGGTACATGCTCTTGAAATCTAAATAAGCTACACATTTATCGTGAAACCCGACGTCTGGGGATAGAACGAAAGCGCCTTTTAAACCTTCTTTCCTTCTTTCTAAATTTCTTCGTGAAACTATATGTGGGTCGGGTTTACAAGATATTAAATAATTCTTTTTATTGAATTCGCGCAATAGAAGATTTTCTACTCTAGTTGATTCTCCACCATCTATGGCATCTTGAAGAACTATTCCAGAAACTTTAGAGATTTCTAAAAATTTATCCAACATTCCTTCTTTGAAGAGGATGTTCATCGGCAATTGCGCATCTTTTCTGTTGTAATCAAGGAGTTTTTTTAACTGTTTTCCGTCATCCACCCAGTGTTTTTTTATTTCCCTATGTGTGATGTCTATTTTACCATCGTTAAGAACGACTTTGGAAACGTCATCTAATCCATATCGCTTTAGACCCCTGAAAAGACCGAATTTCAGGGCTGCTTCTTTTACTAAGTCATAAACGTCTACAACGACCCGACCATAGATAATATTTCGAAACCTATTTGTTATTTTTCTTGGGAAAATATTTTTTTGATTGCACCTACCGATAGTTCTTGGTAAACCGTTTTTTCTTAACCTTGTTTCAATGTATGGAAGATCGAAATTATTTATGTTATAGCCAAGAATAATATCAGGATCGAACCTATCAACGATTTTTAAGAACTCATTCAGCAATTCTTTTTCATTAAAAAACCCGAACGTATCCGTGTCTGGTTGTCTTAATTTTTTTGCTGCCAAAATCATTGAATTTTTACCATTGAAGGCAGGGTAAAAATACATGCCAATAATAATTATTGGATCTTTTTCAGGGTCTGGTATACTTGTCTCAGGTGAGATAACCTCTATATCGACACTCATATACCTAAATTCCATATTTTCATCTTTTTTAAGTTCCTGAAACTCTTTGGCTAGAATTTTTATGTCGGTTTTAACTGTGTTGGTGTCAATCCCGTCGCCCACAACATGATACCATTTCATCCCTGAAAGGTTTTGGTCAGCCATAAATCGGTATCTAAATAATATATCTGCCTCAAAAACCTCTTTTATCATCTTTTTTTCTGTTTTTAGGTTATCTCTTATTAATGGTGTTTTTGCGGGGTTATTTAACGTTATTTTTAATAAGATGATGGGTTTATTACTGTATCCAATTGGTAGATATTTTTCTACAGTTTCTACTTTGACAACGAGATCACTAAATTTTTTTTCTAGAAAATTTTTCACTTCAGCTGTTTTCCCTTCGACGGGTAAAATATAAAAGTAAGGTAAAAATCCTTCGTAAAAGACTGTTACCGATTTGTTTTTATCTGTTCTACCAAAGAAACGTAGAACTGGTTTAGAATCAGAAATTATATAGTCAGCATCTAAAATCTGAAAATTTAGTTCCATAGAATAACAATTGTGAGTTTAACTTTTTATTTAATTGTTGTTTGGATAATATATTTTGATTAAACAAAAGTGAGAGTTTATATAGAGGTTTCATGAACTTCTCGTGTTTTCAAGTTGGCGATAAAAATTTTTTGTGGGTTAGAATTTGAGATTATTGTGGTCCCCTTATAATTTTGACAAAAGGGACCGTCAAAATTTGATATTATTATATCTGGGGGGTCATCCAGAATAAATTTTTTATGTTTTTGAATTTTCGATATGGCCGGCGCGAATAATTCTCGTCTTTTTAAGATAGATAAAAAAATTTCTGAAGTAATAACAGGCTCGGTATAACCTTCAAAAAAAGGTTTTGGCACCACCAAAAATTTAATTTCGTCCAATTGAAAAAGTTTAGGAACGGGGTTATGTAGTATTTGGATTAAGTTAAATTTAGAAAATACATTGTTCGTGTATGCCTTTTCTACATATGAGAACAAAAATAGAACAGAAAGGTTTTCTATGGTAGAAAGATGATCTACTAATTTTTTACATTTGGGTTCTGTTAAATCAAGCGGCGCATGGGCAACAGCTATTTTGATTTCGTCCTTAGTTTTACTGATATTTCTACTGGATAATATATCTGGATAAAAAATTTTTTCTATATAGTATTTTTCTTTTATTTTTTTGCATTGAACCCCCACAACATCGTCTAATAAAACGTTTTTTAATTCTCCTTTTATGTTTTCATCTACGTATAAATTTATCTCGCCAGTCGGATCCTCAATCAACATTGATATGTCATTTTTTTCTCTCACTAAACCGATAAGAGAAAATTTTGTAGTTTTGAGACCAATTTTATTGATCGACACTAGTTTTTTCGGCATCATTTGTTTTAATAGGAAAGATTTGATTTTTTCATAACGGGATGAAAGTTCTTTGATATAATCATCCACAGAGGTTGGGGTTCTGTCAAAGGTGTATTCTTTTATTAATTTTACATTGATTGGTTTTTTTGAAATCTCCCCTAAAACCTCTTTTATATGTTGTTCGGTTATTATGAACGGGCGATTCTTTATTTTTTTAAAATGAGATATTACTATTTCTGGGTTTTTAGAAGCCAAACCCAAGGCATTTTTTGATATTTGAAAGCCATTCTTCAAAAAAAGCCTTACAACCTCTTCTTCATTCATACCAATCATTTAACTAATTATTTAATTAACAAATCGTTGTTAAGAATTTCTCTTATTTTTTTTCCTACTCCACCCGAAACGTTCAACCTTATTTCTCTAGTTCTCCCATATCTGCCCAGAGAAATTATTTTGGCGTTAATCACCCCCATCATGTCCAATTCTGCCAACAAATCAGAAATTCTACGCTGTGTAAGTGGATGAAGCCCTACTTCTTTACACTTGTCTTCGTAAACAGAATATACATCCCCGGTTTGAATATTCTCTTGTTTGTTTTCATCCAAAAATATTATTGCCAAAAGGACAATTTTTGTTTGTTTAGGTAGAGATTTTACGAATTCAATAACTCGGTCATAGTCGATTTTTTCTAAAGCCATGTCGACATGTTTTTCTGTAATTTTTTCATCATTTTGGCGTTCTGCTATCTCCCCAGCAACTCTTAACAAATCTAGTGCTCTTCTGGCGTCACCATGCTCTTGCGCCGCTAAGGCAGCACATTTGGGTATGACTTCTTCCGAAAGAACGTTGGGTTGAAAGCCAAAGGCCCCTCTTTGTTTTAATATATCTTGAAGCTCCAGGGCGTTATATGGTGGGAACAAAATTTCTTCTTCGCCTAATGAACTTTTTACTCTCGGATCGAGAATATCAATAAAATGTAAATCGTTTGTTATACCTATTATTGAAACCTTAGCTTTTTTTAAATCTTGATTAATCCTGGTGAAATTATATAAAAAATCATCGCCCATTTTTTTGATCAAAGAGTCAATTTCGTCTAGAATAATTATTACTACCCACTCCTGTAAGTCTATGAGATTAAAGAATGTATTATAAATCCTTTCTGTAGGTAAACCAGTGGTTGGTACGTTCTCACCCAACAAACGCGAGAGTTCAGCCAGCAATCTATATTCTGTGTCCGCTATTTTTTTCATTTTACAGTTTATGTAGATTACCTTTACCATTCGGGATGTTTTATTAGATGTTTTTTCTAGTTCACTCCCAACAAATTTAGATACCAATGTTTTACCAGTCCCAGTCATACCGTAGATAAACACATTAGATGGCCGCCCGCCACGTAGAGACGGGGCGAGAATCGATGCCAAACTATTGATTTGTTCGTTCCTGTGAGGTATTGTTTCTGGCGCAAAGTGGGACGTTAGGGCATTTCTATCTTTGAAAACAGGAATTTTCTTTTCTATAAATTCTTGAAAAATTGTTTGTATAGAACGTGGCATGACAAGTATTTTATTCCTATTGAAATAAAGGGTTTTCTATTGGAGATAATATAAAGGCCCCCACCCCATTGTTTCTTATGTAAATTTTATTATATTAATATAAATTATAACAGTGTTATATTATTATTTCTTTTATTTGCTATTTTTTAAAAATTTTTCTAAAAGAAATGAACGGGTTACTCTGTTAAATTTAGGACCTTACCAACAACGACCCCGTTTTTGGCATTAATTAAACCAATATAGCCCTCAGGAAACCTACCAGAATTTATTAAAAATGTACCGTTTATTTTATCCACACCCCGTGCTTCATGTATGTGAGCGGAAATCGCCAGTATGGGTTTATGTTTTTCTATAAACCCCCTCACAGCATTGGACCCCACATGGATTCCGGACCGAACCATGTCCAAACTGGTTCCGTTTGGTGGTGAATGGGTTACTTGGACTTTAAATTTTGCTCTTTCTACTTCTTTATACGCCGCTAAAAGACCTGCTTGTATTTCTTCTTCACTTGGCTCAATGTTCGTTTCAAAAGGCGTCTTTGCCCCGCCAAACCCATAAAAACCATACTCTTCTATTATTCTTCCCCGGCCATGTAAAGACACGTCTTCTTTATCAAACAATTTGGTGATGTTTTTTGGGTCCACGTTACCTGGCACAACCAAAACAGGTAATTTTAAAGCTTTTAATTCGCCAACAATCAACTCCGCTATGTTTTCCTGCGTGAACCCCTTTGGGGCATTTACATCTGTGAAATCCCCGGGGCAAACAATCACATCAGAATTTAATTCCTTTATCCTGTCCAAGTAAGTCAGCAAGTTTTCAACATCACCATGTATGTCTGAAACAACTACAATATCCACAAAAACACCTTTTTAATTACAACTTCTGAAAAACTTAAATATTTTTTACTTTGATGTTATTATAAATATAATATCAATATAAATTAAATACAGATATCTATGGTTATCGGAATATTGGTTAAAGATATCATGACAAAACCAGCCATAAAAATAGATTACAACAAAACCGTTCAACAAGCAGCAAAAGAGATGGTAAAACATAGGGTTGGGTCTGTTATAATAATAAAGAAAAAAAACCCCATTGGTATTATAACTGAGACTGATTTAAACAAAAGAATTGTGGCCCCGGCGAAAGACTCTAGAAAAATCAAAGTCACTGACATAATGTCTTCCCCGGTTGTTTTTTCAGACCCGAGAGAAGATGTTATTTCTGCTGTAGAAAAGATGGAAAAACATAAGGTTAAGAGGTTGCCAGTAATTTCAAAAGGAAATATTGTTGGTATTATAACAAACACAGACGTAGCAAGGGCTTGCCCAGAAATGATAGATATTTTGAACTATAGATTAAAGATGAGGTCCGAATTACCATCAATAAAAGAAACTTCTACATCAGGTTTATGCGAAGAATGCGGCGAATATTCTAACAACTTACAGTTTGTTGACGATCAATGGATATGTGAAAATTGTAGAGAAGAAGAATAGATACGTTTAAATAACTTTCCTTTATAATACATATTGTTGATTTCATGCTTATCCCTCACAACCTGGAGAGATTATTAGAGTTAGTCAGAGGTTCGACTATTGTTGTCGAAGGAAAAAGAGACAAAGAAGCATTGAACGGCATTGGAATTTTAGATGTCATAGAGATAGCTGGAACGCCTTTAGAATCTTTCATAGAGAAACTTGACAAAAACAAAGAATATACAATTTTAACCGATTATGACAGTGAGGGAGAACGGAAGAATAAAGAAATTTGTAAACTTTTACAAAAATTTAAATTTAAACTCAATCTCAGGCTTAGACGGTTGTTCAAATCTTCTTTTGGAATAACTAAGATTGAGGAGCTTATCAAAATTTCAAAAATTAAGGAGGATGGTTATAATGGCAAAATTAGCACAATCGACAATAAAATATTTAATAGAAGCAGATTTTATCGCAAATGGTGTAGTCGAAAAACCAGATGTGATTGGGGCAATATTCGGTCAGACTGAAGGTCTGCTTGGTCAGGATCTAGATTTAAGAGAACTTCAACGTTCTGGAAGAATCGGCCGTATAGAAGTAACTCTAAAAACCGGAAAAGGAAAGACAAAAGGAAAAATTAGTATCCCATCTAGTTTAGACGGTTCTGAAACTGCATTAATCGCTGCAGCCATAGAAACAATTGAAAGAATCGGGCCTTGTGAGTCATACATAAAACTCGTGGCCGTTAAAGATATAAGAGCGGTTAAACGGGAATACGTGGTTGATAGGGCAAAAAAAATTTTATCTAAACTTCTTGATGAAGAACTGCCGAGCACTATGGATCTAACTGAAAAAATAAAAGAATCTGTTAGAACTGCCGAAATAACTGAGTATGAAGGTTTACCGTGCGGCACAGAAGTTCTAAGCTCTGACGACATCATAATTGTAGAAGGTAGAGCAGACGTATTGAACCTGTTAAAAAACGGTATAAAAAATGCGATAGCAATGGACGGGACAAAAATCTCTGAATCATTGATTAATTTGATAAAAGAAAAAACCACAACCCTCTTTTTAGATGGTGATAGAGGCGGTGATTTAATTTTAAAAGAAATACTGCAACTGACTAACATTGATTATGTGGCACGTGCGCCTGAGGGGAAAGAAGTTGAAGAACTAACAAAAAAAGAAATATTTAAAGCGTTGAGAGATAGGGTTACGATGGAACAGTCCAAACCCGATTTGAAAAAAGATTTGCCTCTTAAAGTTAAGAAAAAAATAGGTGAGGTTTTGGATAAAATGATTGGTACTAGAGCTGCATATATTTTTGATGAATCAATGAAATTGCTTGGTAAAATTCCTCTAACCCAATTCACGGAGGGCAACAAACGTCTTGACAAAGCAAAAATAATAGTAATAGACGGTACAATAAACAACAATATTCTTAACATAGCGGAATCACATAATATAGATTTTCTTATTGCAAACTCTTCAGAAAATGGGTTAAAACCACATTTATTAAAAATATACACAAAAGAACAATTACTTCAAGAATGATTCATGTATAGTTTCATACACAGGGCCGCGTCTCGTTAACGTGCTTTTCACAAGTGCTACACCCCGAACTCCAAACTCCCCAAATTTCACGTTACGATTTTTTTCAATGAATTCTTTGACCGCTCTTTTATCTATTACATTTTTTACTCGGCACAAAGTCAACTTCGTAGCTTCATGATAATCACCGTCAATATACTTGGCGACCTTTTTAATCAACTCAGGCATTTCTTCACTTAAAACTTGTACCCCCATAACTTTTATATAATTTTCATTCGGTATTATTTTGAGTCCCTCCAACTTCGCATTAAATTTTTTTACATCTTCAATAGAAAGATCAAGTTGATTTTTCAAATAAGTTACTTTATCTCCGTCTGTATTCCCAAGAAAAGTTACTGTAAGATGTAAGTTCTTTGTCTCAACGAATTTTGCTTTCATGGGGAGAGTTATCATTTCTTGTTGAAAATTTCTTATCTTTTCCTTAAGAACATCCGGCACCCACACACAAACGAACAATCTCATAACTTCACGTTTTTGTAATTAATATTTCACGTTTTTTATATTAATTATTTATTTTTTCGTGAACTATTTATGAAGTATACGTGAAAATTATGCCAACTAACCAATATGAATATTATTCTAAGTTTGAGTGGTCATCTAACCCCTTTACGTTGAATATCTCTCCTGCGTTAATGGTCGGTTATTCAGAGCAGTGCAACTCTTTACTTTCTCATGTTTGCAATTTACATAAATTTGCCTCTATTATTGGCCCAACCGGTTCCGGGAAAACCACGATGTTGCTTTGGCTCCGCTCTCAACTTATGGCGTATAAAAAATTTTTACCATACTATATTCCTAAACCCCCAAGGTCGTCGAAAAACTTAATTAATATATTCAAAACCATCGTTGGCTTTAATTTTTTAGATAAAGTTCGTTTTAAAAATTTATCTTTATTCAATCTATCTGAATTTATAAGTCGTAAGATTAAAGAAAAACAGCTAATTTTGTTAATAGACGAAGCCCATGAAGCATCTTTCACCAACTTAGAATGGGTTAGAACATTATCTGATTCGATTCCTAATATGACCGTTATCCTTGCCGCCCTCCCAATCTTTGAAAAAAAAATTGAGGTTGAGCTCCCAACACTTTTTATGCGAATAACTACAAAAACATATTTAAACAATTTGTCCAAACCCGAATTAGAATCGTTAATTTTAAAAAGAATCGAAAACGTTGATGGTGATGGTTTAAAACCATTTTCTTCTAATTCGATCGATCGTATATATGAAATTACCGGCGGGTTTCCTCGTGAAGTTATTAAAATGTGTGATAAACTCATCAAAGAGGCCGCATTAAAAAACATAATAACTATAAATGCAAGTTTTGTTGATCAGATTATCCACCCCCTTCCTTCACAACACATAGAATTAAAAACCATATTATCTAAAAAACAGAATCAAATTTTAAAAATATTAAACGAGGAGCCAAATTTAACCCCATCTTCAATAATCGATCATTTAGACATATCTACTTATAAAAGCAAAAACAATGCAATACGCTCTATAAATAACATACTAAAAAGATTACTTCGTGATGATTTAATCCAACGGAAAAAATTAGGTAATACTTACGTCTATTATCTATCTCCTAAATCCAAAACCTTGTTTGTCGAGGCTTAATTAATATTTCACATAACGTTAAGCATAAATTAATTAAAAAACAATATATTATAGGTGGTTTTATGGCAGAAACTAGAGTTAGAGCCAAAGATATTGTTAAGAAGACTGTAATAAGCGAGGAAACTGGAAGGAGATTTGGTGTTGTCGGTAATGTAGATTTCATTACTGAGAGTGGCGAACTTCTGAACATTATTGTTACTGAGGCAACTTCTCATTTGCGAGAACTAAATCTTAAAAGCGACGATAAGGGCAGATATTTAATTCCTTTCAGTGCTGTTAAATCTATTGGCGATTTTGTTATTATCAGTGAGAACGAATTGGTCTGAGTTTTAATAATAGTATTTAATAATTTTATGTAAAACTAAAATTTTTACTTAAATATTTAAGTATAAACTTTCTACTAGTTATTATGGGTATAAAAACATTGTTGCATAAATTGTTAGGGGAAGATAACAACCAAATCGTGCAAATACCTATCTATAGGCTTGAAACACCAGATAAAATTGTGGAGACAAAAATACAACCCGTTAAAATCCCAACTATTTTTGATGTTAGTGAAAGACTCGCCAATTTATCTCATGATATTTTTATTTTAAAAAATGAAATGGTCTCTAGATCTTGGTTTAAGAATGAATTTCAAGATATAAGCCCATCTATAATTGATAAACTAAATGAAATCAGCAATGGCATACACTCTTTGCAAAATACCTTTAATAATTTTACTAATCCAATTCCCTCAAAATTAAGTAATTTTACTAAAGATACTAGCTCTGTTCAATTCGCTGATATTAGCCGCTTTACTACGCTTCTAAACACATCTGATATCATATACGAAATAGTTAAAGCACATAAAAAAATTAGGTACAAAGACATAATCAAATTTGTACCAATATCTGATCCAACCCTTTCCAAGTATTTAAAAATTTTAGTTTCTGAGAAAAAAATTCGTAGAATAAAAGTTGGTAAAGCAGTATTTTATGAGCCAATTTAACCCATTTTTTTCAATTCTTTAAATATCTCTTCACCAGGTATAGGACCTTCACGTATTATCTTCACACCACTATCACTCACCATCTCTATGCATGTTGATGGTTTGGTTTTTGGCAAATCCCCGTAATCTAATATCATATCTACTTTATCTTCAAAAAAATCAATGATTTTATTTATTTCGTAAATTGGTGGTTGGCCAGATATGTTAGCGCTAGTTGTAGTTATAGGTTTTCTTAGCAATTTTACTAACATAGAAGCAACAACATGACTTGATATACGGAAGGATATTCCTTTTTGATTTATGTCTGAAATAGGTCTTTTCTTCTTTGTTATTATGCTCAAAGGCCCAGGCATGAATTTCTTAACTAAAAATTCTATCCTTTTTGTTGTTACCCCGTATTTCTTAATCATGCTTATATTCGAAACTAGAACAGGAATAGGCTTTGTATGCTCACGGCTTTTTATTTCATATATTTTTTCTATACTTCTCATGTTTGTAGCATCTGCTCCAATTCCATAACAAGTCTCTGTCGGGTATATTATCAAACCTCCGTTTTCCATTGTTTTAACTGCTTCTTTTAGGACCTTCACATCTGGCTTCATTGCCTCTACACGCAATATTTTTGTCCTCATTCTAATCACGTGGTTGATTTTTTATCTCTTTTACAGAATATTTCCATCCTACATTCGATTTATCTATATTAAGTAAATTTTGTTTTTCTAATTTCAATAAATAATGATTTACTACTCTCTTGCTTTTACCAACGATTTTGGCAAATTCTGATGCTAAAATGGGGGTGTTGATTTTTCTTAGTTCCTTTGCATAGAAACTGAGAGCTGTGTTTCTAGAAACTTGTTTCCTTTTATAGGAATTTATTATTTTATACCATTTCTTACTCTTTTTAGAGTGGAATAGTTTAATTCCTAAATTTATTAGTTTATCAAAATCTTCCCAACCTTCTATAGCTAAACCTTCTGAATCAACCCTACATGAAATATCGAATTTTTTAAGAAGATTTTGCCAATCTTTCAGATATTTAAAGTTGCACATTCTGAGTCGAATCTTTCTAAAATGTCGATAATAATCCAAGCTTCCTTCACAATCTATTACTGCACTTAAAGCTGAAGCAACTAATATCGGTTCTGCTTGAAATAATAAAGGATTTATTCTAATTTTATGACTTCCCTTTCCAAAAGATAAACCATCAACAAATTTAATAAAATCTGTATTAAAAAATCGTAATCCAATATACCCAAAGGACGGATAAATGCATTCTATTTCAACATTTTCCGTTCCAACATGTGTTTTTATCGGAATTGTTTGTTGTTTAAATTGGATAATTATATTATAATCTACTTTGTATGGTAAATAAAATACAATTTTTTTGCTCTTATCAAACGGGCTGTATTCAAAATGAAAACCAATTTCTTTCATTCCTAGCAATACTTTTATATCCTTTTTACAGAAATCTTGATTAGTTGGTTTTATTTTCATTAAAATACGTTTACTTGTTTTCACTTTAAAATCGCTTAAAATTTTCTCAAAATACAGGATAAGAGGAACATTTTTGTTTTGAATTTCGCCACTATGATGGTCTATAGACCAATATCCTTCAACTTTTAATGCTTCAATAAAATACATCATTTCTGGTGTTATTTTCTGGTTTAATCCATTTGATTTCCACGTCATCTGTACGCCACTTATAATTTATTTTGGTTTCATCAATATTTATAATTTTTTGGCCAGCTTTGTACAATAAAACACCCATCCAAGCAATATTGACCCCGCAATCAGCAGCGTATTTACTAGGTACAACATAGGATTTAGCTTCACGCCCACTACACATAACCTTCATCATTTCCCGTAAACGCTGTGAAGCCGCTACACCACCAACTAACAACACTTCATTCTTGTTTGTATGGGCCAAGGCCCTTTCTGTCACTTCTGTTAACATGGAGAACACCGTTTCTTGAAAACTATAACATATATTTTCTTTTTTTACGTTCTCATTATGCAGTTTTTTACATTGCGTTACTATACCAGTGAATGATAGATCCATACCTTTGACTACGTATGGTAAATCAACCCAACTTCCTTTTTTTGCTAATTCTTCTATCCTTGGACCCCCAGGCATTTCTAATCCTAACTTTCTGGCTAGAACGTCAAATGCATTGCCTATTGGGATATCAGTAGTTTCGCCGAATATTCTGTATTTACCACCAACACAGGCAATTATCTGTGTGTTTCCCCCAGAACAATAAACTACTACAGGATCCTTGCAATCAGTCATTAATTTTCCAATCTCGATATGCCCAACACAATGATTCACGCCGATTAAAGGGTTTTTGTACTTTAAACTCAGGAATCTTGCTATACTTGCGCCGACTTGTAAGCAATTTGGCAGTCCAGGACCTTGGGAGAATGATATAGCATCTATATCTTTTATTTTAACCTTGTTTAATGCATTTTTTACAACTTTTGTTGCGTTTTCTAGATGGAATTGAGCAGCTTCTCTAGGATGTATTCCTTGACCTAAAGGAGGTTTATAGATTAACCTTTCATCGAATAAAACATTCCCTTCCTCGTCTATAATTCCTATTGAGAATGTATGGGCTGTAGATTCTATTCCTAAACACTTCATTCTATCACTTGTAAACTTCTTTTATCATCTTTGTCATAATATTGAGTTTTTTTATTAGTTCTTCTTCAGATAAGTCTTTTACGTCTTTTTTTAGCCTAATTAAGAGTAATGGTAGTTTAAAACTTTCAAAGTCACTACCCCTTTTAACATCTAAGATCGGTTCTAGCTTTTTTATAGCCCTTGAGACAGCCATGTGGTTTATTTGAAGGACTCTTGACATCTCTCTTATGCTTAACCTTGCCTCTGGGGTTTTGGAAAGCTCTCTCAGTAGCTTTAAGACCATTAGAGTGTATTTATTTTGCTGTTTAGACGGTTTTTTCCTCTTCATTTAAACTCTCACCAAGACTTCCAGTGCCAACTGGAACAAATAAGGATTTTTAGGTTTAAATGTTTTTATAACTCGAAAAAGTTCGTTTATTGAAGAATATTGGAGAGAGTGTTGAAATTAAATAATTAAAAACAATAATTTCAATAGTGAGTTAATGAAATTTTGGCTTTTGGCTGGAAGTTTAGAAAATTGGGATAGAGCAATATCTGATAATGTTTGGGGTGTAAGGGAAGGTCTAAAAAGATTTTGGGATCAAATTTCAATTGGAGATATTTTAATTTTTTATGCAACTAGTCCTGTGAGTGGTGTAATTGGCATTGGGAAAGTTGAAAGTAAACTAAAACAAGATAAACCATTATGGCCAGATGAAGTTAGAGAAAATAAAGTTATCTATCCGTATAGATTTGGATTTATTGCTGAATATGTTGTATCTAAACCATACTGGCAAAATAACAAGATTAACATAAGAGACCTTAGAATCCAATATAGATCTGGATTAAATTCAATTTCTGATAAAGATGCGTTAAAAACTTTATTTGGAAGAATGGATTCTGTTTGGAACACAAAATTAATCAGCCTAGTGTCGGTAAAAGAAGAAAAGAAAATAGAAAAACCATTGAATCTTCATGATGAAATGAAAGAAAAAATTCTTGAAATAGGAAAAATTGAACGGTTCATTAGTGAAACTGAATATCCTATGAACAGCCAAAGACTAGATGTAGTGTGGAGAAGAGTAGCTGCAAGTGTTCCTACTTACGTATTTGAAGTGCAAATTGGTGGAAATGTATATCAAGCCTTAGCGAAATTAAAACATGCTTATGACATTTGGAACAGCAACATATTTTTAATAATTAGAAGAGAAAGTATCGGAAATGTAGAAGAACTTCTTGGTGGAGTGTTTCATGAAATTAAATACAAACTAAAGATAATTACAACAGATAAAATTTACAGACTATTTGAAATACAAAAAGAAGATGTTGGTTTAAAATCAGAATTAGGTTTGATTTAAAAAATTGAATAAATAGATTTTTGTTCTTAGAAGAGAAAGTTAAATTGTGAGATTCGATTTACCTGAGATTTTAGCCTCTATGATAATTTCTTTGGTTTTCATAATAGTAGGAATTATTTATAAATATTTTTCCCCTAAATCTAAGAAAAAAAAGGTTAAACTTGTTGATAAAAAACAAAAAAATAAGGAAGAATTATATGTAAATATTTTTGGAATAATAGTGTTCTTTTTTGTATATTTAATTGGAACATGGATTGGAATAATAGTTTATTTCGCTATTGTTTTTGGAGAATTACTTGTGTTTTATAAATTCAAAAATAAGAATGTTACTTGGGCTCAAATTACTAGATTTATTTTAATGTGTTTATTTGGGGGTCTCTTTATTCTATTTGTTATAATTGGAAATGTTTTTTAATAATCAACCCTCAAAAGTCCCTCCCTTATCAATTGTCTCACGTCTTCTTTCCACTCCAATCATTTTTATTTTTTTAAAACAATATAGAACAAGATTCTATGGAAAACAAAATCATAAAGAAAGCATTAGAATTATCTAAAATCAGTTCTTTAAACCCCATGCAGAACCTAGCATTAAAGAAGGGTTTATTGGATGGAAAGAATCTTGTTATTGCATCACCAACAGCATCAGGCAAAACTCTTCTGTGTGAATTAGCTGCCTTAAACCTCTTCAGGAATAAGAAAACTAAGATGGTCTACATGGCTCCTCTAGTCGCTCTAGTCTCAGAAAAATACGAATCTTTCAAGCAAAAATACTCAAAATTGGGAGTGAGGGTTGCCATGTCTGTCGGCGATTACGACTCAACCAGTCAATGGTTAGCTGATTACGATTGGATACTAACTTCTAACGAAAAATGTGACAGTCTCATGAGACATAATGTAGACTGGATTAGGAATGTTGGATTAATAGTTGTAGATGAAATTCACATGCTCCAAGACCCTTCACGCGGTCCAACACTTGAAGTTACGTTAACAAGACTAAGAGAAACGGTGCCGAATGCTCAAATCTTAGCTTTATCAGCAACTATCCAAAACGTGAAAGAATTAGGAGAATGGTTAAACGCAGAAACTGTCATTTCGGATTATAGACCAGTTGAATTGCACGAAGGTATCTATCTAAACTCAAAGATACAGTTCTTCGGAAAAAACAGTTATGAACTCAACCCAACATTAGACCCAGAACCAGCAATACTACAAAACACCATAAACATGAAAAAACAGGCATTGTATTTCGTAGCAACAAGAAAATACACTGAATCCTTGGCCGAAAACTTAGGAAGGTTCAACCAGAATTTTCTAGGAAGGAATGAAAAAAGAGAACTGTCAAAACTCTCAGATGATATTAAAAGTGTTTTAGAAATACCGACAAAACAATGTAGAAAATTGGCTGACTGTGTGAAGAACGGTGTTGCATTTCATCATGCTGGCTTATTATATAAACAAAAAAAAATAATCGAGGATAATTTCAGACAAGGATTATTAAGATGCATAATAGCCACTCCAACCCTTGCATATGGGGTCGATCTTCCAGTTTTTAGGGTTATTATCCGTGATTTAAAACGTTACTATGCTGGTTTTGGCGCTAGGTTCATTCCAGTTCTTGAGTACAAACAGTTCTGTGGTAGAGCAGGGCGACCGACTTGGGACACCTGGGGCGAATCTGTTCTCATAGCAAAGTCAGAAGATGAGGCACAAGAGTTAACTGATAAATACATTTTAGGTGAACCAGAAGAAATCCGTTCCAAACTGGCTTTTGATCCCGTCTTGAGAATGCAAACACTTGCCTTGATAGCATCTAGTTTTGTAAAAACTGAAGACGCACTGATGAGATTCTTTGAAAAAACTTTTTTCGCTTATCAGTATGGAGACGCTTCTGAGATCAATTCAAAGTTAGAAAAAATCCTAGAGATGTTAGTAAAATTTGAGTTCATTACTAGACAAGAAGATAAACTCATACCAACAAGAATTGGTAAAAGAGTCTCAGAATTATACATCGACCCATTCACTGCACATCATATCATCGGATGTCTTGGAAGGGCTATAAAGACTAAACCAGACACGTTCAGTTATTTGCACATGATAACCAACACTCTTGAAATGAGGCCTTTATTGTCTGTTGGGAATAAAGACTTTGAAGAGGTTAATGGCGTTATTGCCACTAAAAAATTCTTAGAAAAGATTCCACATGACTGGGATTTGGAATTTGATGATTTTCTAAAATCTGTAAAAACAACTATGGTTTTTCAAAACTGGATTGATGAATCAACAGAAGATCAATTACTGACTAAATTCAGGGTTGCACCAGGAGAACTATGGACGAGGTTGAGTAATGCCGATTGGTTGTTGTATGCTTCACAAGAACTTGCACTTTTACTTGGATACAAAAATTTATTGAATGAGTTAAGAAAAACTAGAGTTAGAATGAAGTATGGCGTGAGAGAGGAATTGATACCTTTAGTAAGATTAAGAGATATAGGTAGAGTAAGGGCAAGAAAGCTCTATTTAACTAACCTACGAACATTAAGTGATTTACGTAAGATTCCAGTTGAAAGTTTGAGTCTAATTATAGGACTAAAAATTGCAAAGTCAATTAAAGATCAATTAACTGGGAAAAAAGAAATTAAGGAAAAAGAAGATTTTCAGATTACTTTAAAGAAGTTTGAATAGGAATTTTTACGGGCGTGTAACGGATGAAGTCTAAATCTTTTTTATTTCCAGGGAACAGTCTATACAGATCATTTGACCAAATAACTCTTATATTTTTCGGTACTTTCAGAGATTCTGATTTATTCGCAGTAGTTACTAAGAACCCAAATGATGCGTTCCATTTTTTTATGTAATTGGTAAGTTGTGATATACCTTCTACAAAATTACTACAATATGCCATTTCTGCTTTAAATTCCACTGGAATTACGTTTCCATTAGAGTCTTTTAATAAAATATCAGCATCATTCTTGTAATAATCTGAAATTTTAAAAATATTGTATCCTGAACGACTAAACATTTTTATCAGAATTGATACTAATAATTCATATTTTTGTCTAAGAGTTTCAAAATCAATTTCATATCCTCTGCTTGTATCTACACCAAATTTTTCGAGATTATAGAGGATTGTAGATTTCGCTAAACCCAACTTCTCAGCGATTTGCCATGAACTAAATCCTTCGTTCCATAATTCAATGATTTTCTCTTTAAGTTTTCTTTTCTTCACTTTGCATGGTGAAAGATAATGTAAATCTGTCTTAATTTTCATTAATTTGAGATGTTTTCTGACAGTCCAATCAGAAATTTCTAATTTTTTGCCAATTTGTTGGCATGAAATACCTCGAAGATACATGTTTTTTACTTGTTTCCTAACTCTTGGCGGTAATGGTTTATTTGCACGTTCACTTGTATTCATATCACGTTTTTTTAGATGTTCGAGAACGGTCTTTTTAGAGAGATTCAACTTCTTTGCTATTTTACCTGATGATAATCCTGAATGCCATAGTTTTATCATCTTTTGTTCTAAGTTTTTATTCACTTTTCCAGGAATGTATTTACCGTGATGTGTTGTGTCAACATGTTTTCTTAAATGAAAATAAACTGTTGCTACAGGGATTCTTGTTTTTCTTGAGATTTCATATCCACTTAATCCTTGTTTCCAAAAGTTGATCAAAACATTTAATATCGATTTTGTAATTATGTTTTTTCGTTTTCCTCTACTAGTATCCACCCCTACTTTATGGAGATACTCTAGTACAGTTGAAGAATTAATGTTAAACTCTTTGCTAATTTCTATGGAACTTTTCCCAGATTTATACAGTTTCTTCATATCTTTTATCATCTCTTCTGTAACTTTTCTGGGCCTTCTTATAGTCTTAATACCAACTCCATTCAGACAATATCTAACCGTCGTCTTAGGTACGTTTAATATTTTTCCAATTTTCACACAATCATACCCTTCGTTCCAGAACTTTAACATCTTTTTAATAATAACTTCAGAAACGGGTTTGTGAAGTTTTGTAGTAGTATCAATTCCCATTTTTCTTAAATGGTTAAGGATCGTTTTCTGACTGAGTTCAAGTTTTTTAGAAATCACTCGAGTAGATTCGTTATTTTTCCACATGTTTCGTATTCTATCTTTAACTTTGTCTGTAACTTTTCCAGGTATATAACCTCGGCTTGTATTTATTTTTTGTTTTCTTAGATGATATCTAACACTTGATGAATGAACATTAAAATTTCTAGCAATTTTAACTGAAGATAAGCCCTCTTTCCACAACTTTATCATTTCTTCAATTTCTTTATCTGCTATCATTTTATCTATATAATAAATTATTGTTACTTATATAAATATTTTTTAAGTACAATGAAGATTTAAGTAAATCAAAAACAATTGGGAGAAAAAGTTGAATTGATAAAAGAAGAAAAACAAGTAACTTTACATAAGGAATGGTAGTAATGATAAAAATACTGGGTGGTGGCATAGCCGGGTTAACAGCAGCAATAAACTTAGCTGATGGTAACGAAGAAGTTACAGTTTATGAACTCCAACCAAGAATTGGGATGAGGTTCAAACCTAATTGTCAATTGTTGCCAAACTGGGATTCAAAAGAAGATATCCTGTCATATCTAAGAAAATTTAAAATTAAAATTAATTGGAAAACAAAACTTAATTTTGTTGATATTTATCCCCCTGATTTAAAACATAAGGCCGAAATTTTTTCTGGCGAAAAACCAATTGGATATACTTTAACACGAGGCGGCAATGAATCTTTCGAATGTTATTTAGCAAAACAGGCTAAAAAGAAAGGTGTAGAGATTGTTACTAATTTCAAAGATAAAATTGATGCGAATATCATTGCTACTGGCCCCAAATATCCAGAAGGTCTTGGTTACGGTGGAGTTCTGAGTGGTGATTTTGACAAAAGAAAAGCCATAATTTTATTTGATTATAACATTGCTCCAGGCGGTTATATTTATCTTTTGCCCCATTCCAGTAAATTAGCGACAATAGCAATTGCATTAAGAAAGTGGAGTGACTCAAAAATTCAATTTAACAAATTAATTGATCATCCATTATTCAAAGAAGTATTTCGATATTCAGAACTTCTGTATAACTTTTCTGCCATCGCTAATGGTACGATTAAAAAGATTCCTAAAACGGCTAAATTAAAAAATTCATTGTTAGCCGGAGAAGCTGCCGGGTTTCAAGATAATGCTTATGGGTTTGGTATGAGATATTCCATTATCTCTGGTTATTTAGCTTCTAAAAGTATACTAGAAGGATTAGATTATGATAAATTATGGAAGGACGTATTATTAGAAGAATTGAAGAGAACGAGAATGATTAGAATTGTACTTGACAAAGCAAACAATAATTTCTTAAATAAACTTGTTGCTAGTTTGGGTAAAAAAAACATAGATGAATTGACAGATATTTGGACGTCTAAAAAAAGTTTAGCTGCCTATTATTTTAAAACATTATTTAAAACGGGGAAGTAGTATAACTTGGTTAGTATCCAGGCTTCGGGTCTTGGAGAAAAAGCCTGTAATCTGGGTTCAAATCCCAGCTTCCCCAAAGTTTTATTTTCAAAAAACAATTATTTGATATGAAAAATTTTTTAACTCAATTGCCATCTTATTTGGGCTGCATTGGTATTTTCTTAATAGTTTTTGCACAAATTACTAATTTTTTAAAAACTGAACCGTTCGTTTATTGGTATATTGCCATGACATGGTATGGCTATATTTTTATTGCTGATAGTATAGTCTACCTATTAAAAGGAAAATCATACATAATTAACCGACCTAAAAAATTCATAGTTTTAGTAATATTATCAGTAATTTTTTGGTTAATATTTGAATTCTATAATGAATTTTTACCTGGTTGGCATTATGTCGGAACCCCAACTAAACCTGGAGTATGTATATCATGTTATTTCGCGATTTCAACTATACTACCTGCTGTTTTTGAAACAGTTGAATTAATAAGAGGTTTAAGGATATTTCAAAAAACAAAAATTCAGAAAATCAAAATACACAAATCACTACCATACATATCGATTTTTATTGGATTAATTTTTATGATCATCCCATTTTTTTATCATTCGCCATATTTATGGGCTTTGGTATGGACTGGGTTCATATTTCTCCTAGACCCGATTAATTATTTTTTTCATGAGAAATCATTGATAAGTCAACTTAAATCCGGTAATATAAAAATAATTCTTTCAATTTTTTTAGCTGGTTATATCTGCGGATTTTTTTGGGAATTTTTGAATTATCGAGCTTATATCGGATGGCGTTATGACATCCCACTTGTTGGCGGGTTTAAGATATTCGAGATGCCTGTTTTAGGATATATACCATATGGGTTTTTCGCTTGGGAACTTTACGCAATGTATTACTTTGCTAAATTACTTTTCCCTCAAAAAATAGAAAAAGAACTCGAATTGAAATAATTAAATAATTTTTCTAGCGAATGTTAGCCAACCAGTATGTATAACCCCAGAAACTTCTGGTAGAGTGTGTCTCCCCACTCTCCATTCTCTAACTATATTCTTAACAGTTTTTATTTGGTCAAACCCCAAATTTTCCATTTCATTTCTTACAGAGATAACTTGTTCAATATAAGGGGAATAAACTACCAACCAACCACCAGGTTTCAAAACTTGAAACCCATTTTTAACAACTTTTTCCGCGTCTTTCATATCCAAAGTAATAAGATCAACGTCCCTTTCTTCAATACCTTCAAAAATATCTTTTTCTTTCAGGACTATGTTTTTCAATCCTGATAGTTTTACATTCATTTTCACAACTTTAGCAAAATCAGATCTTTTTTCATAAGTCACAACTTTCCCATTCCTACAGTAGTATGCCAAAAATGTGCAAAGAAAACCAGAACCTGAACCAGCGTCAACTATGAGACTGTCTGGAGGAATGCCAGTGTAACCTAATATCAGCGAGGCATCTTTTGGAGTTACTATCTGGGGCAATCTCTTTAATTTTTTAAGTATTTCTAACAAGTTTCTTCTTTCTTTCATTCATCCACACTTTTACATCGATCTTAAGATTTTTATCCTTTCCTTTATTGGTGGATGTGTCGCATACAAAGAATCAAGAGCACTTTTATTCGGGTCAGTAAAGAATAAGTGAGAAACTGCTTCACTAACCTTCATCTTACCTTCGTTAACTTTCATTATTTTTTCTAATGCTGAAGCCAATCCTTCAGGATATCGTGTCAATTCAGCAGATGAAGCATCCGCCAAGAATTCTCTTCTCCTTGATATGGCAAATTGAACTAATCTGACTACGATTGGTGCGAATATGGCTAGGATAAAACCTATTATGATTAACAACCCAAATCCTTTTCCCTCCCTTTCCCTTCTTCCGCCACCAAACCAAAAACTTCTTATGAGTAAATCACTCAGTATCGCAACCAGACCAACCAAAACAGCAATATAAGTCGCAAACCTTATGTCATAATTTCTTATATGTGACATTTCATGTCCTATCACACCTTCTAACTCATCTCTCTTCAGATTGCTTAACAAACCAGTCGTCACAGCTATACTTGCATGCTTAGGATCTTTTCCAGTTGCAAATGCATTCATCTCATTGCTCTCGATGACATAGATTTTTGGTTTTGGTATTCCAGCTGCCATACTTAAACCTTCAACGACATTAATCAAGTGAATGTATTTTCTATCGCCTTCTTTTACTGGTTTGGCTCTAGTGGCTGCAAGAACGACTTTATCTCCATATTTGTATGACCCATAAGCGTATAAAATCATTATAATTCCTGCAATAGTAAGAAAACCAAAAGAAAATCCAGGAGTTAAAATCATAGCAATGACATAAACTAAGCCGATTAAAAAAGAAAAAACTAAAATTCCCAGTAACACAGAGTCTCTTTTATTCTTTGAGATTTGATCGTAGAAACTAATCTTTTCCATTTAGAATTCCACTTTAACTGGTTTTCTTTCAGTTTCTGTTGCCTCAAAAAATTCTCTAGATTTTGTTTTACCAGCTAATCCTGCAAACCATCTGCCGGGTACAGTCGTTATCGTATTATTGAAACCTAGAGCTGAATCATTGTAGAATTGTCTTGAGTAAGCCACTTTATTTTCAATTCCCTCTAGTTGCTCTTGTAATAGTTTGAAATTTTCACTTGCTTTCAAGTTTGGATAATTTTCTGCTATAGCAAAAATTGTTTTTAAAGCTTTTGTCAATTCCCCCTCTGCTTTGGCTTTAGCTTTTATATCAGTCGCTTTCATCATGTTTTCTCTAGCTTTTGTAACCATTTTTATCGCATCTTTTTCATGTTTCATGTATCCCTTAACAGTTTCTACTAAGTTCGGAACTAAATCTGCCCTCTTCTTCAACTGCACGTCTATCTGTGACCATGCGTTATCGATTCTGTTGGACAATACTATTATCTTGTTATAATAGTATACGCAGATCCCAACTGCAATTAAAACAACAACCACCAAAATAATAAAAGGCAAAACCAACATATCACCTCTACTATTTTATTAAGGCCAGACTTTAAAAGTTTTAATTAAAACTTAAATTCTTTCAATACATTTAATCTACCATGAACCCTATCCAAATTTCAGTAGGAATAATCTTGATAATAGTTCTTTTAGGTGGTTTATGGGGTTTAACTAAGACTATAAATGAATGCGAAACAGATAATGATTGTATTCCCTCAAACCCCCTTGTAGGAGTAACTTATTTCTGTGAAAACGGTGTTTGTAAGACAAAACCCTTCGGAAACCCGGCTGATATGTTTTGTGAAGAACAGGGAGGCATAATTGAGATGAGAACTGACCCTAGACCTGAAAATGGGCAGTATAGCGTCTGTATTCTACCCAATCGGACAGAATGCGATGCTTGGGCATATTATCATGGTGGTTGCGATAGTTGCGTAACTTATTGCTTGAAGCAACCTCATATCATGTGCGTAGGATACTGGAACATAACCGGGGAATATCCGAACTGTCATTGTGAAATCATCTGTGCATCATCAGATAAAGATTTTTGCACTTTAGATTCTGATTGTGTCCCATCCACTTGTTGCCACCCAGATAAATGTATTAACAAAAATTATCAACCTGATTGTAAAGGTATATTCTGTACTATGGAGTGTAGACCAAACACGATGGATTGTGATCAAGGTAAATGTGTTTGTATAGATAATACATGCCAAGTTGAATGGTTATAAAATAATTTAAAAACTTTTCTTCTCAGAAAAATCAGGTTTTAAAAAACCATATTTACATACCAAAATCAGTTTATAAATCAATAACATTCTTTTTAATAGAGTGCGTGCCTTCAGGTTCTTTCAGCGGCCCCTAAAAATTGGGGCCCCGGCACTCCATTTATTTCTCGGGCATATTTTCTTAATTTCATAAAAAGTCTTGCAGTTGTTGATATAATCAAACCAAATAAAGTGATATAAACAAAAAAAAGCATCATCTCTTTTATGGCTTTAGCAGGACTATAGACGCCAAAAAGTCCCATAAATCTTATGAAATTATAAGAGACGTAAATAATTCCTCCTGCACACATGAGAATTACTAAAATTAAAATTTTACTTATCGCATCCATAATAATTATTTATCTTCTCCATTTAAGCAATCTACTGAACCTACCTTTCTCAGATTTCTTTAAATCCTCCCTACATTGCTTACATAAAGGTGCTCTAAAGCCGAGCCAGGTAACTCTGATTAGTCTGCCCACCTTCTTGATGGGTTTTCCACACTTAGAACATTTATTTTGCACAATTAAATTTGTTTTTTTATTAAAAAATACTTATCTTTTTTTATCCAAGGTCTGTATTTATAAACGTTTGTCATAAACAATATTAAATGAGAGCTTACATTATCTGCAACTTAATTGGGGCCTTTGGGCTAAACCCAAACGGCGAATTGATAGATTGTATTTTATTTCCTAGAGATACAAATCTCATGGTTCAAAGAATTGAAGAAACGGGTTTAACTCCAGAAGAAAAGGAACTCATAACCAGATTGAAGAAAAAAAATTATACAGAATTAATTTCTTCTAAGAAGGACAGCATATTTCAATTGGATACCGAAAGAACTGGAGAAAAATTATTAAGAGAAAATTTAAGATCCCTAATTAAGAAAATTCATCTTTCTAACGTAGATTTGAACGAACGTTTATCTGAAATTGGCATTATGATTACTAAAAAAAGGATTAAAGAAGTAGTGAAGAAAGATAAAATAATCATACAAGCAGTTGATGCAATCGACGAAATAGACAAATCACTTAATATTTTTACAGCTAGGCTGAGAGAATGGTATGGTTTGCATTTTCCTGAGATGGAAAGTGCTGTGGAAAAACATGAAAAATTCATCAAACTAATCTCTGAATATGGTTTTAGAGAGAATGTCAATGAAATAGAACTAAAACAGATTGCTGAAACTAGCATGGGCATAGACCTTTCTAAAAAAGATGAGGAAATCTTGAAAGAGTATGCCACTAAAATAAAAGAACTCTACAGATTTAGAGAACATCTGGAAAAATATGTGGTTTATGTTTTAAAGGAAATCGCTCCCAATTTGCAAGAAATAGCTGGAGGTCTTCTAGCAGCTAGATTGATTGCGTTAACGGGTGGCCTAGAAAAATTAGCGAAAAAACCTTCTTCCACGGTACAGTTACTTGGAGCTGAAAAGGCTTTATTCAGATTTCTACATGGGAGAGGTCGATCTCCTAAATATGGATTATTGTTTACGCATCAATTAATACAAAACGCCCCATTAGAAAAAAGAGGCAAGATCGCGAGAATTTTAGCGTCAAAACTAAGTATAGCAGCTAAAATGGACTTTTATGGTAAAAAAATAAAATCGGATGAATTGAAGAGGAATCTTGAAAATAGAATTAAAAAGGTAATGGGATCTTAAATGGTTAAAATTACTCCGCATAAAATTTTTAAGAATTTATTCTGGGTTTACGATAAACTTTGCACTAAAAATTTGGTTCCAGGCCAAAAAGTATACGATGAAAGACTAATTGAAACGAAACAAGGTGAATTCCGAGAATGGGATGCTCATAGGAGTAAACCAGCTGCAGCGATTTATAAAAATTTGCATCAGTTTCCATTGGAAGGGGGTATGAAAATACTCTACTTGGGTGTGGCTTCCGGAACAACTTGTTCTCATTTTTCTGATATCGTTGGTAGAGAAGGTATAATTTATGGTATAGAAATAGGTGAAAGAGTTTTAAGAGACTTAATGCCTGTAGCAGAAAAAAGAAAAAACATAGTTTCGATATTAGCAGATGCGAGAAAACCAGAAGAATATCCGTGGGTTGAACAAGTGGATCTCATATATGCCGATGTAGCAGTAAAAGAACAATCCGATATATTAATCAGAAACGCAAGAATGTTCTTGAAACCTAAAGGATTCTGTATGATAGCAATAAAATCAAGGAGTATTGATGTGACCAAAAATCCAAAAATTGTTTACAAAGAGCAGAGAAATATTTTAGAGAGCTTCTTTAACGTAATCGACTTCGTAACGCTAGACCCTTATGAAAAAGATCATGGTTTTTTTGTTTTAAAAAGGAAGTAATTAACTCGGCACTGGTTTAATCCAGCCAAATATACGGTCCCCCTTTACAAGGTTTACTCTCCATTTTATAAGATTTCTATCTTTGATTAAGCTGATCTCTAAAGTTCTAAGTTTTATCATAAAACTACCTTACCATATCATGATTTATTGCGTGGTACTTTGAAAACTCAGATAATTTTTTTATTTCTGTCAAATTATAATAATCAACTTCTAAAATACTTTCTTGGCACGTTCTGCAGAAAACCCTCCAATCACCAAAACCATCTAAAAATTTTATGATTCTTGGCGAATGGCACCTAGTGCATCTCATTTTTATCAAATTATATTTATCACTGAATAGAGTAGTAGTTTTTGAAGGAGTAAAGTTGTGATGAACAACTAAAATATGAGCAAAAATCAATTCCCACGTTTTATTGCGTTTAAAAATTCATTTTCAAATTCAAAAGCATCATCTAAACTTAATATTACTCCTACTGCTGCCTTATGGCCCCCACCCTTAACAGATGGCATTTTTTCTTTAATCATGTTTATGATTGACACTAAATTTTCTTTCCTTCTCTCTTGCTCCAACCTTATGCTAATCTTTGCCTTGCCGGTTTTATGTTCCTTATTTATTACGTATGATATCCATTCCGGATGCTTCTGTCTAATTTTATCAGCCATAAAAGAAGTTAATCCTTTCAATTTTCCATGAGGTTGTTCATACACTATAACTTTCTCGTTTTTGTGGAATCTAGCCCCCTTTTCCAGATCCCGCATATAATTTTGTATTTCATATGACACTTTTTCATAAAATCTTCTCAATGCAAGACTGTGTTGTGTTAAACCGTTGATTAGTTTATCCGGTCTGTCTTTACATTCTACAAGAGCAAGAACAGCAGTTTTTGCCCCCTCAGCGCCTTTTAACATCCTTCCGGATCTAACCATATCCCCAAGTTCGCCAAAGAAAGATTTTTCAACATCCTTTTGACTAATTTTTTCAACTTTCAATAATTCTGGCATTTCTTTTATTATTTCCATGAATAAATCCTTACACGTTTCAACTCTATGATCTTCAACCACCCCAATTCCTGCTATCCAAGCCACTCTCTCGGAAGGTAGAATCTTCTTCAGAACTTTATAAATCATATAAGATGTTGGAGCAATTTTATCATCATCCTTTTCAAAGTAATGTGGATTGAGATAAGGCATATCTTCTCTTGATTCAATTTTGGAAAAAATGTGGTGATCTAAGATAAATCCCTTAAAGTAATCTAAATCTTTAGGGTTAACAGTGATATCAAAAATAAAAACAAAATCTGGGTTAAAGCTTTTTATTTTGCTAAAAAGTTGTTTGTTAACATTCTCTACTCCAGCTATAGGAAACAAAATAGGATAACTTCCGACTAAATCATGGATTAGAATTGTGAACAAAGCAGCAGAACTACAACCATCAGAATCATCATGATGTATTAAACAAATTTTATCATCTTTTTTAATTTTTTTTACGATAGTTTCAGCATCTTCGATCAAATCACTTAAATATTTCAGTTTTTTTCACCCAACCTTTTTAAATCCTCTTCAGTCAAAAATACTATTTGATGATCTATCTTTTTTTTGTAACGATGATAATACTCGACAACAGAAACTAAAGAGTCTAAATGATGGAAGATAACAGCTTCGAAACTTCTTGGAGGAGTTGGTCCGCCTTCTCCGAAATGTGAAGCTACTATATGAATAACTTCCTCAGGGAAATCACGCGAGTAAAGTTCTGCTACCCCAAGCATCGTATGATCCAACATTATACCTGTTGGTTCCAGATCACCACTCTTGTTTCTCTTATATTCAAAAACCTTCATCAAATCATGGAGTATAGACGCAGTCACTAAAAAATCTTTGTTTAATTTTAAACCATAATTTTTTTTGAAGACATCAACAACCTCTATGCATAACTCAGTCAAAGCTACTGTATGTTCAAGTAAACCTCTTTCTATCGCTCCCATGCCTGACGTCGGTATTACAAATAAACTACCCGCAGTCTTTAATTTCTCTTTTGGGTATTTTTTAAAATCCTTGCTCGATAGTTTTATGTCTTTCAAAAACCCGATAACTTTTTTTCTAAGGCTTTTATTTTTTATTTCTAGAGCCAGTTTCAATAATTTTTCCATTACATCTAACCGAATAAACTTGCTAAACCACCGGCAGCCTCTTCAGCTTTCTTACCTTCATCTTCAGCTTTCTTCTCTTCAACTTTCTTCCCCTCGGTCTTCTCTTCCTTTGCTATTGGTGCTACAGCTGTTGGAATTGCTGCTTGCTTTAAAACATCTTCGATTTTTACTCCCTCCAATGCACTTATCAATGCCTTTACCTTCGGTTCGTCAACTTTTGCTCCACTGGCTGTTAATACTTTTTTAATGTTCTCTTCATTTATTTTTTGTCCTGTTGAATGCAACAATAAAGTTGCGTATATATACTCCAAATAAAACACCTCCTAAATATTCAATTTTGTTTTTAAAACTTGTGCTTCAGCACTTGCTTTATTCATCAAATCTTCAACAACTCCTTTATCCAAAATTTTAGCATTAATACCCAAACTTTTTGCATGTTGATAAGCCTTTAATAATAAAATTCTTATCGATTCTTTATTTGGATATACTACGTTTACAGATAGATTTAAAGCGTTAATATGAGCCTCTTTTATATTTTGAATATAAGTTTCTTCTTTTACACCCAAAATTTCTTTACCATATATAACTCCACTCTCCCATAATGCTAGAACATTAATACCAATTTCCACTGGTTGTATATCTAACTTCTTGAGGATGTTGGCGAGTTGATCAGAAATTACATCGTTCTTTTTTACCACGACAGTATCTTCTCTGACGTGTATTTTCCCTTCCTTTACCACAGCAGGTATTTTTGCTCTTTGGAATTCACCTATTGCTGGCCCTGCTAACATACTAGTAGGCCCGGCAGAGACCATTATATCATTAGTTACAATATCGCCGGGTTTTGCGTACCTGAACGATTTATTCTTGTTTAAAATCTTGAAAAGTTTAAATGGGTTAAGATTGGTAAAAATCAATGTTGGTTCATTTGCGTCAATTTCACTTAATTTTTGAATGTTTTCTTTTCCAGTTATATTTTTTAATGCTAACAAAAGAACATTTTTTTTACACATTTTTATTAAGGCGTCATTTCTAATAGCTTTCCTAATAGATTGCAATTGTTTGGACGGCATTTTAAATAAATCTAATAAACCTATGACTGGATATTTTTTTATCAACTCTTTTATTTCGGCGAGTTCTTGTTTTTTTCTTTCACTTACCATTTAAACTACCTCTAATTTCACAGGATGTCCCATGGTAGTCTTTAAATAAACATTTTTTATGTTGTGTTTACCTCTTGGAAATTTTTTTTCCAAGAATGATAATAACGATTTAATATTCTCTTCAACGTCTTTATCATCCATTTTTTCTGAGCCAACGATCGTATGAATGATGGGTTGCTTGTCTATTACAATTTGTATACTT
>Ga0172363_10000106_pt1 | contig 49546 bp, 51 predicted proteins | sample LakKivs2_kivu2a2_FD_114541 | JGI IMG/M metagenome (GOLD analysis project Ga0172363, IMG submission 114541) | Sediment microbial communities from Lake Kivu, Rwanda - Sediment s2_kivu2a2 | ecosystem: Environmental > Aquatic > Freshwater > Lake > Sediment | place: Rwanda: Western Province, Lake... | reverse complement strand
GGATACGTTTGATCTCTCGCTTACTCAACTTGACCATCTCCTCTTCTGTCCGCCTCCTACCGGATGGGGACATTTTACCTTGGCTGTTAATGGGGACATTTCTGCTTGGCTATCACACACCGGCGAGGCCGGCCTTGAAAAGGCGGTCAAAATCCTGTATTATATATGGGCTTGCAATCAGGAGATCATACCATGGAAAGATTACTAAACGAGGAAGCCCGAGATTTCGCCCGGAAAAAGTTCGAAGAGGAGTTGATTGGAAAAGTCACGATTACTCTGTTCACGCAAGAAGCCAGGATTCTTGTCCTTCCGGGATCTGCGGCCGAACAGGAATGCGTGTACTGCAAGGAAACGCGCCAGCTTCTCGAAGAGATCGCGGAGCTTTCCGATAAGATAAACCTAAAGATCCTCGACTTTTCGGCCGAGCAAGATAAGGCCAAGGCCATGGACGTGAATAGAGTCCCGGCCCTGATAATCGGGGAAAACAACCGGGTCCGGTTTTTCGGCATACCCTCTGGCTACGAATTCACCAGCCTGCTCGAGGCTATTATCGACGATTCGAGGGGCACGACTGACCTCTCGGCCGAAACCAAAAACAGCCTGTCGGCTCTGACCAACGACATCCATATTCAGGTCTTCGTGACCCCGACATGCCCGTATTGTCCCTCGGCTGTAAGGCTCGCTCACCAGGTGGCCGCACAGTCCCCGAAAGTCAAGGCCGACATGGTCGAGGCAACTGAATTCCCTCATCTAAGCCAGAAATACTCGGTTTATGGAGTCCCCAAAACGGTTTTCAACGAAGATCTCAGCCTGGAAGGGGCGGTTCCGGAACATGTTTTCATGGAACATCTTTTGAAAGCCGCGCAGGCCCCTGCAACTCAGGCGGGATCCACCAAGTCCGTCTGAGCCCGGCCAGACAAGTTCCGAAACACCTCACTCTCGACGAAATTTGCCCGGCCGGTCAGCCCCCGGCCCCTTGTCAAAGCGGCTAAAAGTGATATCATGACCTGGTAATTTAAGATTACTCTGTCAATGATCGCAAATGACCCTTTTCAAAAAAAAGTCTAAGAACAAGCTGTGTGTCATCGGACTTGACGGCGTGCCTTACCGGATGGCCGCCGGGCTGGCGGCCTCGGGAGTAATGCCCGCCCTGGCCGGCATCATCAAACGCGGCTTCCTGAGGCCCATGAAGGCCAGCCTGCCTGAGATATCGGCCGTTTCCTGGACCAATTTCATGACCGGTAGGAACTCAGGTTCCCACGGCATATTCGGCTTCATTGATTTCAAACCGGGCAGCAGGTCTACCCGCTTTCCCAATTTTTTGGATGTTAAAACCGAGACCTTTTGGGATGAGCTCAGCCGCCGGGGCAAAAAGAGCATCGTTTTGAACCAGCCGGCTACCTATCCCGCCCGTCCTATCGACGGCAGCCTGGTTTCCGGCTTCGTAGCCTTGGATATTGAGAAATCGGTCTATCCCCTTTCGCTCCTGCCCTACCTGAAAAAAATCGGTTACGCCACCGACATCGATATCCCGGCCTGCAGGCAGGACAGGAATTTACTCAGGAATCAGCTTGAAGAAACCACAGATGGAATTGAGAAACTGGTTCTCAAACTATGGCCGGAGGATTGGGATTATTTTGAGGCGGTAATAACCGGCACCGACAGGATCCACCATTTTCTCTGGACGGCTTACGAAGACCAGTCTCATCCCCAGCACGGTATGTTCCTCGATTATTACCGTCGCGTCGACCGGTTCATCGCCACCGTGGCCGGAGCTTACGAAAAAATGACCGGGAACCTGGACGGGCTTTTTCTTCTTTCGGATCACGGCTTCACGGGCATAGTCCAGGAAGTGAATCTGAACGCCTGGCTGCGGGACAATGGTTATCTCGTTTTTCCCCCGGACGCCGGCGAAAGCCTGGAAAACGTCTCGACCGAAACCAGGGCTTTCGGCCTCGACCCCAACCGTATATACATAAATCTGAAAGACAAATTCCCCGGCGGTACGGTAGGAAAAGAAGAGCGTGATATGCTCGTCGGCGAAATATCGGAAAATCTCCTGGGCCTTGAATATCAAGGCCGGAAAATAATCCGCCGCGTTTTCAGAGCCGAAGAGATATACGATGGTCCGCTTGGCGCCGCCGGGCCGGACCTGGTCGTTCTGTCCGAACCCGGTTTTGATCTAAAGGGCTCTCTTAAGAAACGGGAATTGTTCGGCCGGACCGATCTTGAAGGCATGCACACCTGGGACGACGCCTTTTTCTTGAGTTCATTCGAAATTCCCGGAGAATTGACCATTGAGAACCTGGCGGCGATATTTCTCGAAAGACTGAAATGATGGCCGACACGAAACCGAGAGCAGGAATTTTCTTGAAGTCAGTATTTTTCATTCTGATCTTAACCTCATTGTCCCCGCTTGCGGGTTACATCGGGCCCGGCGCCGGCTTCGCTTTTCTGTCATCGTTTCTGGTCATTTTCATCGCTTTCTTCATGGCCTTCTTTTCTCTTCTTCTCTGGCCGTTCCGGCTCATCAGGCGGGCGGTGCGCGGCCGGAAAGCTTACGGCAGAAGCAGGATCGAAAGGCTTGTCATCCTCGGCCTCGACGGTCTCGAGCCGACGCTGACCGAGAAATTAATGGCCGAGGGCAAACTTCCAAATCTATCCCGTTTGAAAAAAGAAGGTTTATACTCCCGCCTGAACACGACCATACCGGCCATTTCCCCGGTGGCCTGGTCGTCGTTTATGACCGGCACCGAGCCTTCCAAACACAATATATTCGATTTCCTGGACCGCGATCCGAGGACCTACCTGCCCGGACTGTCTTCGGCCAGAATCAGGAGTCCGAAAAGAAGCCTGGCGTGGGGAAAATATCTCATCCCTCTTTCCCGGCCGCGGGTCGAGGGGCTCCGGCGCAGTATCCCTTTCTGGAACATACTGGGCCGGCACGGAATATTCAGTACGGTTCTGAGGGTTCCGATTACCTTTCCTCCCGAAAAATTCAACGGCCATCTTTTCTCGGGCATGTGCGTCCCCGACCTTAAAGGCAGCCAGGGCACATTCACCTTTTATACCGAAAATGAAGCCCGGGCGGGCGAACGCGAAGGCGGTGTCGTGGTCATCGTCAAGCGGGCGGGCAACCGAATTTCAACCAGCATATCGGGACCGGAAAACTCGCTTCTCAAAAAGCCGGACGAACTCAACCTTCCCCTCGAAATCGAGATAGAGACCGACGGTAAAAAGGGAGCCTGGATCCGGCTGCCGGATAAGCGGTTCTTCCTTGAAGAAAAAAAATTCAGTCCCTGGACCGAGGTTACTTTCAAACCGGGCCTGGGGATGAAAATCCATGCGATATGCAGGTTTTACATTCGTTCCGTTTCCCCCCGCTTCGAGATGTATCTTACCCCGCTGAACATGGATCCGGCCAAGCCCGCCCTGCCCATATCCCATCCTTTCATTTATTCCGTCTATCTGGCCAAGCTTCTGGGAAAGTTCATCACTCTGGGCGAAGCTAACGACACCTGGGCCCTGAACGAAGGCGCTCTGGACGACCGGTCTTTCATCGAACTCGCCTACCTGAACCACGCCGAATGGGAAGCCAGGTTCTGGAACGCCTTCAAGAAAACCCGCCGGGGAATGCTCGCGGTTGTGTTTGAAACGACCGACAGCATGCAGCACATGTTTTTTCGGTATCTCGAAAAAAATCATCCGGCCAACCGGGCAACGCCCGGACCCGGGGAAGCGAGAATCATAGAAGACCTGTATGTGAAAATGGACGATCTCGTCGGCAGGGTTCTGGCTCAGCTCGAAGGACGAAGCCTGCTTTTAGTCATGTCCGATCACGGCTTCAAGCCTTTCCGGCGAGGCGTTAACATCAACTCCTGGCTTTATCGGAACGGCTATCTGTCCTTGAAGGAGGGCGTTTCTTCGAGCGGCGAATGGTTCAAAGATGTGGACTGGGAGAAAACCCGGGCTTATGCCATCGGATTGGCCGGTCTTTACCTGAACATACGCGGCCGGGAAGCCAAGGGTATAGTCGCCCCGGGCGACGAAGCCTCGGCGCTCAAGGCCGAACTCGTCTCGAAGATAGGCGGCCTGATCGACCCGGAAAAGAATTCAGTGGCCGTCAGCCGCGTTTACGATTGTGCGGAAATCTATTCCGGCCCTTATCGCGAAAACGGACCGGACCTGGTCATCGGCTATAACATAGGCTACCGGGCCTCCTGGGACGGAGTCAAAGGCAAGGTCGACGGCAGAATCTTCACCGATAACGACCGGGCCTGGAGCGGCGATCATTGTATCGATCCGGCTCTCGTCCCGGGCGTTTTCTTTTCCAGCGCAAAATCCAGGTCGGGCGGCCGGTCGATGTCGATCATGGACATCGCCCCGACCGCACTGGAACTATTCGGAATCGAGCCGCCCGGTCATATGGACGGCAAAAGCTTCGCCTCCGACCTGTCCCTCTTCCCCGAAAATGGACATGGGGGTAAAATAAAAGAAAAAGGGAAAGGAAAGAGAGATGGCCGGTAAAAAATCGGAATCGAAGATAAGCCGCCGGACTTTTCTGAAGGCCGGAGCGGCCACGGCTGCCGGCCTCGGGCTGATGGGCAAGGGATTGCCTCTTTTCTCCCGCCAGGCAGCCTCCGGAAAGAAAGTAATAATTCTGGGCATGGACGGCCTCGATTACGAATTGATGAGCCGTTACATAGCCGAAAATAAACTGCCCAGATTCAAGAAAATGCTGGCCGCGGGCGGCGGCTTCAAACCGCTCCTGTCGAGCATCCCTCCCCAGAGCCCGGTCGCCTGGTCGAATTTCATCACCGGAATGGATCCGGGCGGCCACGGTATTTATGATTTCATCCACCGTGATCCGAACACTTATATCCCGATCTTTTCGGCATCCGAATCGATCCCTTCCAAGTATACGGTCAGGCTCGGCAAGACGATCTTTCCGCTCTCAGGCGGTGAAATCAAAAACCTGCGCCGGGGAAAAGCTTTCTGGCAGATCCTTGAAGAATATAATATCCCGGCCACTGTTTTCAAAATACCTTCCAACTATCCTCCGGTCCCGACCGGGCAAAGAACCATTTCCGGGATGAACACGCCGGATATCAAGGGATCTTACGGCATATTCAGTTACTACACGAACGAGGCTCAGAGCCTGATTCAGGAAGCCGGAGGGGGCGGCCGGGTCCACGACGTTTATGTCATAGGCAACCGCGTCGAGGCCAAGCTTTCCGGTCCGGTAAACACGTTCAAAGTCGGATCTCCCGAGGCCGAAATCGACTTCAAAGTCTTCATAGACCCGGTCAACCCGGCAGCCAAAATAGTCATCCAGGGCAACGAATTCGTTTTGCAGGAGAAAGAGTGGAGCAAATGGATCCGGGTCAGATTCGATCTCATCCCTACCCAGACCGTGAGCGGTATCTGTCTCTTTTATTTGAAAGAAATAAGGCCGAAATTCAAGCTGTACGTCAGCCCGATCCATATCGATCCGGCCGATCCCGCCCTGCCGATATCCACCCCGGAATCTTACGCCAGAGAAATGGAGAAACGATTCGGACCCTTCTTCACCAAGGGCCTGCCGGCCGATACGAGCGCCTTAAACAACGGCGTTCTGAATGAACAGGAATTCCTGGAACTCGACGAGAAAATCCTTCAGGAAAGCATGGGCATGCTGGATTACGAACTGGCCAGGTTCGAAGAAGGAGTCCTCTTTTTCTACTTCTCGAGCACTGATCAGCGCCAGCACATGTTCTGGCGCCATACCGATCCTGTCCATCCCGGTTATGATCCGGCTCTGGCCGCTCGCTACGGCAACGTGATAGAAAAAACCTACATGAAAATGGACGAAGCTCTGGACAAGGCGCTGACGGCGGCCGGCCGGGACGGCGTGGTCATCGTCATGTCCGACCACGGCTTCAACGCCTTCAGGCGCGGATTCAATCTAAATACCTGGCTCCTCGAAACCGGCTACCACCGGCTGACCAAGCCCTGGAAGCAAGCGGAAAGCTCGCTTTTCAACTATAGCGATTGGTCGAAGACGCAGGCTTACGGCCTCGGCCTGAACGGCCTTTACGTTAACCAGCGGGGCCGGGAAAGAGACGGAATCATCAACGCCGGCCCGGACAAGCAGAACCTGCTTCGGGAAATTGCGGCCAGGTTGGAAGCCATAAAGGATCCCAAAACCGGCGAACAGGTCATTCGCCGGGCTTATATTTCAACGGATGTCTATCACGGTGGTGCTCTCGACATCGCCCCCGACATCGTCCTCGGTTTCAACCGGAACTACAGGATTTCCTGGCAGTCGCCCCTCGGTGGTTTCCCCAGGGAGGTCATCGAGAACAACGTCGAAGAATGGAGCGGCGATCATATGGGTGCTCCCGAACTGATGCCCGGGGTGGTTCTGGCCAACAGGCCGATTGCGGCCACCTACCCGGCACTTTACGACATGACAGCCACGGTATTGAACATTTTCGGCATCCCCGTTCTCCCGGAGATGCGAGGCAAGGATATTTTCGGACAAGGAGTCTGAAAAATGCGGAAAGCCAAGATCAAGATCGACCGGGATCTGTTCGACAGGATCAAGCGGTTCTCGGAAACGGCCGGGTATGCATCCCCCGATGAATTCATACGCCACTGCCTGGAGAAAGAGGTTTCCCGCCTCGAGGAAGCCGATTCCGAAGAAGAAGTAAAAAAGAAACTCAAAGGGCTCGGTTACATTTCCTGAGAAGATGTATTTCCTGAACTCGGTCATCGGCTGGTTCTTCGACCTGATACTTCTGCCTTTCGAGAAAATGAATCCCTGGCTGGGGATGACGGTCGTTTCCCTGCTGACCGCCTTTTTAATGCTTTTCGTTTTTAAGCTCACGTCGAACCAGGCCGCCGTCCGCAAAGCCAAGGATGCGATCAAGGCTCATCTTCTCGAAATCAGGCTTTTCAAGGACAGCCCGGGGATAATTCTGGCCGCCGAGCGTGATGTCATGAAGGCCAACTTCAGATATATCGCGGCCAACACCAAGCCCCTGCTGTTCATGATCATCCCCCTGGTCCTGATTCTGGCCCAGCTCAACATCAGGTTCGGTTCGGACGCTCTTCAACCCGGAGAAGAAACCTTGGTCAAAATCAAATTGAAAGAGGGGCAGGATCCGGTTCGTCTGGACCCGTCGCTCATCCCACCGACGGGTTTTTCATTAACCGCTCCGCCGGTGCGCATCCCCGATGAAAGAGAGGCCGTCTGGAGGATCCGGGCCACGGAGAAGGGCGTTCATGTTCTCCGGTTCAAGGTCGGAGGTCTGGAGATAGCCAAATCGGCGGCCGTCGGCACTCCTCCCATAGCCGCCCTGCCGGCCAGGGCGGTCTCGGGCAAATTTCTCGATCTGCTTCTCTATCCCGGCGAAAAACCGCTTCCCGGCGCCTCCCCCGTCGAATCGATTCAGGTCTCGTACCGGCCGAAGCGGCTCGGCTTCTTCGGGCTGCGCATGCACTGGCTAATAGCCTATTTCGTCCTGTCACTGGCTTTCGGCTTCGCTTTCAAAGGAGTTTTCAAAGTTGAAATTTAATCCCCGGCGTGAGAATCCAGCCCAGAGCTGATTAAAATTGTACGTAATATCCCTCGGAGGTCATATAAGATGAAAATCGATATCTTTAAGATGGAAAGGATGCAGTCCACATGGGAAAACGTAGTCAAATACAACCTGTCGGAAAGCGGCGTTCACCCCATGACCATGGAGGAGCTCCTGACGCCGTCAGAGATCGAGGAAATCAGGCATCTTGAGCTCTGTTACACCCAGACCAACGGAACCATTCCTTTACGGGAAGCGATAGCCCGGCTTTACCCGGGAGCGGGTCTCGACCAGATTCTGGTAACGTCCGGTTCCTCGGAAGCCAATTATCTGCTAATGTGGAGCCTCATCGAACCAGGTGATGAAGTTCTCTTCGAACTGCCGAATTACATGCAGATGTGGGGACTTCTCCATGCTTTCGGGGCCAGAGTCAAACCTTTTTATTTGCGCCCTGAACTCGGCTGGCAGCCCAACCTCGGCGAGTTGAAGAAGCTGGTTACAAAAAAAACCAAACTCATCGTCATCACCAACCCGAATAATCCGACCGGTTCCGTCCTGTCAGGGACAGCCATGGATACCATCGTGTCCCTGGCCGCCGATACCGGTGCCTGGTTAATAGCCGACGAGGTTTACCGCGGCGCCGAACTTTCCGGAGAACTCACCCCCAGTTTCTGGGGAAAATACGGCAAGACGCTGGCCGTCAACGGTTTGTCCAAGGCTTATGGCCTGCCCGGGCTGCGGATAGGCTGGCTGGTCGGACCTGAAGAGACGGTCAAAAAGATATGGCCGTATCATGATTACACGACCATATCTCCGTCGGCGTTGAGCGACCGGATGGCCACTGCGGCTCTGGCGCCGGCCAAAATGGAATACATAATCCGGCGGACAAGAAGAATCGTCAATGAAAACCTGCCCCTCGTCGAAACCTGGACCAAGAGCCTCGGCGGCCTGCTCGAATTCGGGCCTCCTCAGGCCGGGGCGATATGTTTTCTCCGCTATAATCTTAATATAAAATCGACCGAACTTGTCGAAAAATTAATCGAAGAAAAGAGCGTTCTTGTTGTTCCCGGCGATCATTTCGGTATGGAGGGCTATCTCCGTTTCGGCTACGGCCCTCCCAGGGATTACCTGCTGGCCGGCCTGTCTGAAGTTGAAGAACTGCTTAAAAAAACGCCCGGTTCGTGATATGATACTGAAACGGTTCCCGATGGGAATGCGTTTTGAGCTACGTAGAGAATGTTAGGAGGAGAAATGAACAAAATCAAAAAGGTACCACTTCTGATAGCTTGCCTGGTGCTCGCCTTTGCCGCCTCTTCTTTCGCCCAGCAAATCCAGAAAATAGCCGTGGTGAATTCTGCGACCGCATTTGAGAAATCGATCGAAGGCAAGAAGGCCGAAGCCCAGTTCCGGGAAAGGGAAACCAAGATCAGGAATGAAATCCAGAAGCTCGATGACGCTATACGCGCCCTCGAAAGCAAGCTCAATACCGGGCGCCTGACCATGACCCAGGAAGCTCTGATTGCCCTGCAGGCAGATTACGACAAGAAAAGCACAGAAAGAAAAAGGCATGAAGAAGACGCGACCAAAGATCTTCAACAGTTCCAGGCCAGCGTCGTTTACCGGGTCCGTAACGAAATGATCAAGGTCATCGAAGAAATCAGAAAAGAAAGAGGATTTGACATCGTCCTTGACCTTCAGTCAAGCGGAGCCATAACGTTCGATCCGACTATCGACATTACCGAGGAAGTCGTCCGCCGCTACGACGCGACCAAAGTTTCAACTCCCCCGGCTAAGAAGTAGCATTTGAGATCCAGGAAACTGGACCTTACCGCTTCAATCTAACTTTTATATCAACGGCCGAAAAGGAATATCCTTTTCCGGACGGGAAATTCAATTTGAGCTTCCGGCCGTCGAGCGCCGCGCCTTCGATGTGCTCCACTATATCCGGATTGTTGATTTCGAGCTCGCCTGCCTTTCCGGCCGGCCCGGCGACCGAAAGCCCGACCGTGTCTCCCTCGGCATCGGTTCTTAGTATTTTCAAACCCCGGTTGACATCGCCCGGCCTTGATGCCGTAACCGGCGGAACGATCTCCAGGCCGGGTGAGAATTCGATCACCAGAAGGTCATTGCCGCTGACCGCAAACTCTACCTCCGGTCCGACCGATTGACCGGCTTCCAGGCCGGCGGATTTAAAGGCAATGTCCTTTCCGTTCAGGCTGGCCGACTTGATCAGGCTTCCGGGAGCCAGGCACGGCTTGAAAACTGCTTTGAAGCCTGCCGCATCCCTGGCTTCGAGCCATAATTTCACCATGGTTTTTTCTTTACCGTAATTGACGCTGATATCCGCATCCCCGACCCGCCAGTTATAAACCATGAAACCGGGCCAGTCGGCCGGAACGGCCGGTCGGATTCTTACCTTTTTCCCCGGGACATCCGCCTCCAAACCGAGAAGGCCGCGGGTAACGGGAAGCACGAGACCGGTGGTCGAAAAACCCTGGTGCGGAACGCCTTCCTGAGGCCAGCTATTCTGGAAGCCGGAATAAAGCTCGGTTGTCACGCCGAGTGAGTTGTCGAACGTATGATTGACGTTGGCCGCCAGGACGACAGCCCCCTGACATACAAAACCCAGTCTGAAAAGGGCGGCCGCCACCCAGCCCGAAAGAAACGGCCAGCAAGCTCCGTAGTTATAATTCAGGGGTTCGAAATAGGAGCTTTTTTCGGAAAGCATCCTTATCCCCCAGTCCGTCGTAAGCTCCGGCCCGTTGATTGCGGCCAGAGTCCGGATGCCTTTTTCCGGGCTACCGAACTCCCAGGCCAACCCGACAGCACTCCAGGGAGTGAGCTCTCTGACCAGCCGACCGTTCTTGTCGAAGGCAAAACTATAGATGCCGGCAGATCCGTCCCAGAATTTTTCGTCCCAGGCTTTTGAAGCTTTCCCGAAGCGGGCCGCCGAGGCGGCGGCCTTCTTTTCATCGCCCATGGCTTCGGCCAACTTCTCCATGGCTTGATTGGCCTTAACCCATACGGCCGCCAGATAAATATCCGTCTGTATCCCGGTCAGCGAACCGAATTCGAGAGCCCCCAGGCCGGCCCTGGAGTTATCCATCAGCCCGTCGCCGTCGGCGTCGGTGGTCAGGCACCAGTCATAAGCCCGGATGAGGGAAGGCCAGGCCGACCGGAGAAAATGGATATCACCGGTCCGGCGGTAATAGTCTTCCGCCGCGACTATATAAAACGGCGTAGTATCGCCATGAATATAGCCGTATGGGTAGTCATCCCACCATTTCAAGTAACCTGCCGCCTGGGAAAGTTCATGGGCCATTTTCCCGTCCTTCCTCTGCCATTTCCCGGTGAAAACGAGGGCTTGTCTGGCCGTTTCGAACATACCCAGGCTGTTCAAGCTGAAGGAGTTAAGGTAAGCGTCACCTCCGAAAAACCAGCCGAAACCAGGACGGCCGCCAGTGCCCGAAGGGCCCAGCCCGGCCACCAGGCCCCGGCCGAGGTCCGGATTATCGACGAAAAGATTATCGAGAGCGATTTTCGCCCACTCGAAAGCCAGATTGATTCTGGAATCCGGGGTTCTTATTTGAAGGGTGGATTTCCTGATCGCCTCGAAATGCCTGCGGGCCCGCCTGTAGCAGCCCTCCGGGTCGGAGGCCAGCCGCTGATATGAGGCTTTGATCTCTTCCCTTTCGCCCTTGCCCCCGGCCAGGATAACGGGCAGGTAAGAAGATCTGGCCTTTCCGGGTTCAGCCACCTCGATTTTAAATTCGTTCGGCGAATCGGAAAGCATATGGGCCGGGGTATAGGAAATGCCTCTGGCAGCCGGAGACCCTACATAGGCGTGATTCTTGCGGGTCGGTTCGGAAATCAGATACGCATTCATGTTTTCGTCCCAGTAAGCGTATTGTCCGCCCAATCCGGCCGGCCACATGGGCTGGAGTACGGGCAGGAAACCGCAAACTATGGTCAAAGGTTCCGTTGAGTCTACCTCGAGCAGTATGACGGCTCCGCCTTCCTCAATGTCGGTCACATAATGGGCCCTGACCGTAAAAGACTGGTAGATGAAAGTCAAGGTAGTCGCTTCCGGTTCGACGTCGATGAACCTGACTATATCCCGCCCTCTTATCGGAGTAGTGCTCATACCCGTCAGGAATGAGAATTCGAAATTCCTGAGAATCTTCAGCGGATAGGCCCAGGCCTCGAACGTTCCGCTTTCGAAACCGAGGACGGCGAATCTCCGTCCGACCTTGTCGAAATAAGTGCCGGGTGTCGCCGGCCGGGAAAGGTGGATGTCCGATTTCTCGATGGCGAACCGGTCAGGCAAGACGGTGACGGCCTTGGTTTCCTGAACTCCGAAAAGACAAACCTGAAAGACTAAGGCCAAGGCGGCAGCAAGCAGAAGTCGATTAGGCCTTATTTTAGATAAACTCATGTCCCCTCCTCCTATCTGACCGAAGCGCTGGCTTTCGTCCGCCGATCGGATTCAACATAGACATCTACCTGTCCGAGCCCCCTCCCGTCTCAAACAGAAGGCGGACCAAAACGATTTCCGACCTGCTCCCCGTCCTGACCGGGGGGCCCCAGGTTCCGGCGCCGCTCGAAACGTAAAAATGGGTCTTGTCTTTTTGCAAATACCCCCAGTTCTTCTCGTATACTAATTTATTGATCAAATTCAGCGGAAAAAGCTGCCCGGCATGAGTGTGCCCGGATAACTGAAGATCCACCCCTTCCCGGGCTGCTTCCTCAAGCCTTATTGGCTGATGATCGAGCAGGATCACGGGAAATTTCCTGTTAATCCCGTTTTTTTCCAGGATCTCCCTCAGAGGCAGGCGAACCTTTCCGCTTCTCCGGACATTAGGATCGTTTCGTCCCACGACATAAAAAGAATTATCGATCATCAAGGCTTCATCCTGAAGAACCCTGATACCGAAGCCCGTCAGGCAATCTATGTTTCTCTCGAGTCCGCTGTAGGCCTCGTGGTTACCGACGACCGCGAATACGCCCAGCGGAGCCCGAAGACGGGCAAAGGCGGCCTCAAGCTTTCCTTCCTCTCCCGCCATCATACTTTCGTCGAAAATATCGCCCGGAAGAAACACGATATCCGGGCTGAGGGCGTTTATTTTGCTGACGATTTTCTCCAGCCGGCCGGCCCCGGCAGTCACTCCGAGATGGATATCGGAAGCGGCCGCAATTCTCAACTCTTGCCGGCCGGGACAAGATTTATCGAGCCTGATATCGAGGCTGGTAATTTTCGGCCGGGCGGCATTCCAGGCGCCTGCGGCCAGCACGGCTAATGAGGAACCATAAGCAACCAGGAATAATACGAGCTTCATCCGCCCGCCGTCCAGGGCAAGACCTGCTGGCAAAAAATTGACGAGACGGTTGGCCAGGCGGATTAAATCGACGGCCAGGGCCCACATCAAGAGCATCAACATCAAAGCTATGTAAAGGGCCCCGACTCTCATCAAGAAGGCCGAGAATCCGTTCCTGATATGAACGAAAAGAATCCTTCCCAGCGGATAAGAAAAAACGAGAAAAGCGAAGACAAAGAAAAAAATCCAGCGGAAGGCAGTCAGGGAGGTCAGAGCCTGGGCGCTCCTCGCGAAAATATATAAGTTGGCGGCTCCGTAGATCGAAAGAGCGACCAGCAGGAATATGATCATCCTCTTCAAAGCCCGTAATTGTCCGCTTCTTCCGTCGAAGAGATTTCCTTGGACTCGGACTCGGGTTCTTCCTTGAACGAATTGAACCAGGCTACTTCCTCTATCGACTTCCTGGCCGGAGAACGGGAAGGCCGGCTTTTTGCATACCCCAGGGGGAGAAGAGCGACTATCTTGTACTTTCTCGGTATCTTGAGGGCTTTCCTGAGCTTCTTTTCGTTGAACCAGCCAATCCAGCAACTGGCCAGGCCGAGTTCCTCGGCCTGAAGAACGATGTGTTCCCCGGCTATGCCGATGTCTATCATGTCGAAGGCCACCCGCCGGATCATCTTGCCCAGGGTCCCTACTTTGAAGTCCGGTCTGTCGAGCATGACGATCATCACCGGTGCCTGGGCGGCGAACTTAGAAAAAGAAAAAATGCCCGAAAAAGCGGCCGCGCACAACTTCGATTTGAGCTCCGGCTCATCGACGACCAGAAAACGCCAGGGCCGGACGTTATCGGCCGAAGGCGCGAGTAAAGCGGCTTCCAGGCAAACCATGATTTTTTCCCTGTCAACAGGAGTTTCCAGAAATCTTCTTATGCTCCTTCTGTTTCTCATGATTTTCTGGAGAGGGGTCTCGTTCATTTCCAAATCCTCCTCATTTTGTCAGCCCCAGGGGCTGGACATAAGCATGTCCGGGGCTTTCCGGATGTCGGCTACCGGTAATACGCCTAATCAGAAAAAGACCGAAACTCCAATCAGGAGCTGATGCTGATTCAGGTTCTCAACATCTTCATAATAATCATACTCAAACCTGTAATGGCTGAACCGGTATTCGAGGCGGAGAGCGGCTGAGGAACCGATGATATATTTCAGGCCGCCCCCGAAATTAAGCAATGTCGAATCGATGCTACTGCCGCCTTCGACGATTCCGGCCAGGCCCAGACCGTTGCCGAAGCCGAATCCGGCCAGGACGAAAGGAACCATCTTCCCGCCGAACCGAAAATTGTAGGCCAGATTTCCGCTTAAAACGAAGACTGCATCCGATCCTTCGAATTTGGTCATCATCAATTCAGGCTCGATCTCCAGGCCTCCCCAGATGAACCAGCCGGCGCGTAAGAAAATGTTGGCCATGCTTGACGATTCACCGCCATCGGCCCATTTGTAGCTGGCAAAGGACATCGCGGTCCCCAGTTCAAAGTTCTTTCCGTCTACCGGCGTTCGGGCGGCTAAAGCAGGCCAGGCCAATAAAGAAAAGATGACCATGAAAGAAAAGGCTTTCTTCATTTGGTCTCCTCCAAAAATTATCTCTAAACTGACGGTATATTAAAGCATATTTAAGATGATAAACCAATCCAGCCGGCCGAAATTCGCGGCGTATCGTTATATGCCTTGTCACGGCCAGCAACCTCTGGTATGTTATAAGCATAACCCGCCGGCTACGGCCATCGTATAATAGATTAAGGAGGAATCCTCATGAACAAACTAAAACTGTTTTCAGCGGTCATATTCCTCGGGCTGAGCCTCGTTTTTCTGCAAGTATGCGCCCCAATGGCCAGTCTCGAAGCGGGCAAGGCCAGGCCTATGACCCTAATCCGCCTGATGCCCGAAAACGTTATGTCGGCCGGCGCCATTGAAATCAACAGGCTATCGGAAATAGAAAGTTTGCGCCGTTTCATGGACAAATCCGGCCCTAAGGACCGTTATGACGAATTCTTAGCGGCGACGGGTATCGATCCCCTGAAAGACGTTCATCTCGTAGTCTTCGGCAGTACGGCCGGCCTGGATCAAAAAAACCCCGACTTCATGGTGATCATCAATCTCAAGCATGATCCGGCCAAAACCTCATCCGCAATCAGGAACTTCGTGCCCGATTTGACCGAGGAGATGTACCGGGACGTCCTTTGCCTGACCGGTTTTCCTCCACTGAAAAAATCCGGAATCGAATTGAAACCAATGGTCGCCTTCCTGGATGGTTCCAACGTGGTCGCCGGAGGTACAGCCGCCGTCAAATCGGTCATCGACGTTTTCCGGAAAGAAGCCCCGCCGATGGCCGCCAACAGCCGTCTCAGCTCCATCATCAAAAAGATCGACGGATCACCTCTGGCCTGGAGTGCTTCGCTGATTCCGGCTGAACTGGTGACGGGCGTCATAGCCTCTTATCCGGCCCTGAAAATAATCGAAGGCCTCCAAGGTATGGCTCTTTCTTTTGATTACCAGAACCGAACCGCAATCGTCCAGATCATCGCTTCCGGCGGCACAGAGCAGCAGAACAAGGATCTGGCCGGGACGCTGACCGGCCTGAAAATGCTCGGTGCTTCGAGTCTTTCCGGTCAGCCGGCCATTGCCGATTTAGTCAATTCGATTGAAATCAGTTCAGGCCGCGATTACGTCAGGATTTATGCTTCCCAGACCGAAGACGATATCACCAAGCTCAAGGGAGAAGCCGCAAGTCTGATGGAATCACTGGGCCCGTATCTCGATTTCGAAAAGTTAGGAAAGAACTAACCTGCTTCTATTCGTCGAACCTGTACTCTTTCCAGGAGAAGACGAGACAGGCAAGAACCGTAAAAAACGCCGTCACGATGATCAGAGTCGCGATCGATGCCAGGGGTGAAGTAGGTTCCAGCCGGAAAAGCAAGAACGAAAGTTTGCCGCCTGCGACCGGCCGGTAAGGCAAAAGGGATTTCAGGTAATGGACGACCGATAGTTTCTGGGTAGAACCCGGGAAGTACTGAATGACGTTCTCCCAGCCGAAGCCGAATATCAAGCCTATGATCAGCGAACGTTTCAGAACGGTGCCGAGAAAAGCGTAAACGGCGGTGTAGGCGGCGGTACCCAGAAACAGGGCCGCGTAACTGCGCAGGAGAAGAGGGAAAAAACCGCCCGTCTTGAGGCTTGGGGCGTTCATGATCAAATAAGAAACGGTCAGGCCGGTAATAACCATGACCGTCTGGAGCAAGATGTAGGCGGCGGACTTACCGGCGATGACCGAGCTCCGGGAAACGGGCCTGGTGGCTATGTAATGGAGCGTCTTGTTTTCTATCTCCTCCGCACAAATCGAGGTTCCATAAAAGAGAGACAATACGACTATGTAAAATTGCAGAAAAAAGGTTATCAGGATATCGTTGAACACGGCCATAACTTCGCCGGACTTGCCGGCGAAAACCACCCTGACGATTACGGCCAGAGCGACCGGGACGAGCCCCAGAATAACGAAAAGACGGGTTCTGACCGCCCGGCGGGCCAGGAAGAAGTAAAACCGGAACACGCGGCCGGCCGCCCGGTACCAATCGCCGACCGATGATTTTGTCATCTGTCTCAACCTACTTTCCCGTCAGATATTCGAAAACGGCCTGGAGATTATCGTCGGGAGAACTTATCTCCTCGACTTCGATGCCTTTTTCGACCAGCGATTTCCCCAGGCGGTCGTAGAATTGATCGCGGTTACCGGTCTCGAAGACTACTTCGCCGGCGGACGGGCCGAAACTTATCCGGGACACATTGGCGTCGCCGACGAAATCCGCGGCCAGATGCCTCGGCCGGTCGCAGATCACAGAAATCTGGTGAGGATGTTTTTCGATCAGATCACGAATGTAATGAATATGGCCTCTGGCTAAAATCTTGCCCTGGTGGATCAATACTATCAGAGAAGTCAGAGCCTCTATCTCAGGCAGCACGTGGCTCGAAACAAGAATCGTCTTGCCGCTTCCTCCCAGGGAACGGATGAGTTTGATCATTTTCCGTTTGCCCAGCGGATCGAGCCCGGTCAGGGGCTCGTCAAGGATGTACACTTCGGGATCGTGAATTATCGTTTGAGCAAGTTTCAGACGCTGGCGCATGCCGCGGCTGTAGCCTTTGATCTTACGGTCCCGGTCTGCGGCCAGTTCGACGGTCTCGAGGGCAGCCATGGCTTTTGACCGGGCCGCAGCCGCAGGAAAACCATGAAGCCTGATCATCCCCAACAGGAATTCGAGGCCGGTGATGTCTTCATAAAACGAATCGATCTCGGGGCAAAAACCGAGCCTGGAAAATAGTACGGGGTTGTTCCATGGACTACCGCCCAGGACGCTTATCCGCCCCCGGCTGGGCTTCAGCAGGCCGGTAATGAGTTTCATGAAAGTCGATTTACCGGCTCCGTTCGGCCCCAGCAGGCCGGTGATCCCGGGCCCGATGTCAAGGCTGATTTCGTTCAAGCCCAGGATGTTGCCGTACCATTTGGAAAGATCGCGGGCCTCGATGACGTTGGTCACTTTATCACCTCGACGCCCCTGATTTTCCGGAAAAGGAATATAAATCCCGCCACGGCCAGAATGCTTAACACCAGAAATGACCAGACAGGACTAAAGGCATAGGGAGTCTTTTGCGAGAAAAACACAGCCGTGATTTGATTCAGATTCCCTCCCAACGAAAACAGACCCGTGTAAGGGCTGCGGAAAATCAACTTGAGAATGCCCGACAGAATCTCAGAAAAGAAATAGACCAGGACGACGAGGACCATCACATACCTGCTGTTCCGGCTGGCAGCCGAAAGAGACAGTGTATAGAGGCCGAAAAATCCAATGTATAAGACCGATTGACCGACGACAGCCAGCGGCAGCCACGGATATTCGGTAATAAACCGGAAACTACCGGAAAAAATCAGCTTAAAAATAATAAAAAGCAGGCCGGGGACAAATGTCAGCAGAGAAACGAAGAAGGCCGGCACGGCCAGCTTGCCCAGAATATAATCCTTCTTTCGCAAAGGACGGGAAAAATATAACTGGAGCGAATTGTTTTTGAGGTCATCGGCGATCAGGCCGCTGCCGGCAAAAGCCAGAACCAGGAGGATGAACAGGATAATCGATCCATTGGAGTAATAGGCCCGGAAAAATCCCGGATCGACTGCGATGAAACTATTGGCTTCGCGAAAAAAAGCCCGGAAATCCTCAAGTCTCTCGGCCACATAGATCCCGACCAGGAAAAAGAAGGCCGGCAGGAAAGATATGGCGAACAACGGCTTGAATCTCTTCTTGCGAAAGGCCAGCTGGATGCCCGTCCTGGCTATGGGTGACCACTTGAAACGCCGCTGAATCAGCCGGCCTTCCCAACCCGTATAGCCTTTTTCACGGACCTCGGTTCCAACGTCCATCAATCCACTCCGACGGCCCGGGCGAACATGTCCTCCAGAGAAGTCCGGCTGGGCCGGAATAATCTGATCTGAACCCCGGCTTCCAGAGCCGCTTGAAAAATTTCCTTTCTGTCCCTGCCGGGAGGCATGAAAACCTTGAGAATTCCGTCCTCCGTTTCCTCGATCCTGCTGCCGCCGGCTTCCAATCTAAGACGGAAAGGCGCGGCATCGCCTTTTATCCTGAGTTCGTACAGGCTGTAATTCAAAACCCGCAGGGTGTCGAGGCTGCCCTGAGCGGCGATCCGGCCCTTATTGAGAATGACCACAGACGAGCACAGGTTTTCTATGTCGGCCAGGATATGAGAGCTGATGAGAACCTGGATATTGCCGGAGCGCATGATCTCCCGGATGAGTTCCAGCACTTCTACCCGGCCGCGCGGATCGAGATTGGACGTAGGTTCATCGAGAAAAAGCAGTTTCGGGTCATGAACGACCGCCTGAGCCAGTTTGAGTCTCTGTCTCATGCCGGCCGAGTAAGTTTCGATCAGCCGGTATCTTTCCTCGCCCAAGCCGACGAAAAAAAGGACGTCGTGGGCTCTCTTCATCGCCTCCCGCCTGGGCATGCCGGCCAATTCGCCGAAAAAAGAGACAAAGGTGACCGAATCCATGCCGGCTATAAATGAATCATCCTCCGGCATGTAACCGACCAACCGTCTTATTTCGTGCCGGGCGCGCCGGATATCCAAATCCAGAACCTTGCCCTCTCCCCTGTCAGGAGTAAGAAAACCAAGCAATATGCGGAGCAAGGTGCTTTTCCCTGCCCCGTTCGGGCCGAGAAGGCCGACGGCCCCGTCGCCGACGCTGACAGTGACCCCGTCGAGAGCTTTAACCGCCCCGTAGCTGAAGTGGACGTCTGTCGTTTCTATGGCCATTGGAGACCGCCATTATATTTCAATTACGTAAATGATTCCAAAAAGTTCAGGCCAGGAAGAAACAAAACAGGCGACAGCTGGCCGAGGCCCTTTCGGGTGGATAACCGGCCGGGTGTTATCGTATAATCCGGACGTAATCCCTTTTCGTTAGAAAAGGCCAAGGAGGTTGAATATGAAAAAGCGGCTTTTTGCGGTTTTTACCGCGCTGTTTTTCCTGACTGCGGCGGCCGCTACGGCCGGAGCAGACAAGCCGTTGACTTTCGACGATTTCATCAAGATCAAACGGCTGTCCGATCCCAGGTTGGCTCCGGACGGAAAGACGGTCGCCTTTGTCGTCACAGTCATGGATTTAGAGGCCAACAAGGGCGATAGCGATATCTGGCTGGTACCGTCAAGAGGCGGGGAAACGCGCCGGCTGACGGCCAATCCAGCCGCCGATTTCTCCCCCCGCTGGTCGCCAGACGGCAAAAGGATAGCCTTCATTTCGACCCGTTCCGGTTCTCCCCAGATCTGGATGATCGATCCGGGCGGCGGCGAACCCTGGCGTTTAACGGACATGCCAGCCGGAGTCTCCGGCCTGATCTGGTCGCCCGCAGGCACTCATATCGCTTTTTCCTCGGCCGTATTTCCGGACTGCCCGGATACCGAAAGCAACCGTAAGAAATTCGAAGAATTCGAAAAAAGCAAGGTCAAGGCCCGCATTTTCGATCACCTCATCATTCGCCACTGGAACGCCTGGTGGGACGGAACGAGAAGTCATGTTTTCCTCGTCCCCGCTTCCGGAGGAAGCCCCGTTGAGCTTACCCCGGGAAATTTCGATTCCCCGCCTATTTCTCTGGGCGGCAGTCAGGACTACGTTTTCTCGCCGGACGGCCGGGAGATGGCCTTCGTGGCCAACGAGGACCCGGCCCTGCTCCTCGGATCGGGAACGAACAATGACATCTTCCTGGCCGGTTTGGACGGAAAACGGCTGGGCAAAGTGACAAAGAACGCGGCCAATGATCATTCTCCCCGCTATTCTCCGGACGGCCGTTTTCTGGCCTACCTGGCCATGAAAAGGCCGGGCTTCGAAGCCGACAAACTGGACGTCATACTTCTGGACAGGAAAAGCGGCCGGAGTGCGAATCTGACCGAAACTCTGGACTATTCCGCCGGGGAATTGATCTGGTCGCCTGACGGTTCGAGCCTTTTCTTCACCGCCGAAGAGAAGGGCAGAACGGCCGTTTTCAAGCTGGACCGGGCCTCGGCCAAGAGCAGTAAGGTTTACTCCGGACACTGGCTCTCCGACCTTTCGGTCAGCCCGGACGGACGGAGCCTGTATTTCCTCGAACAAGCGACCGACCGTCCGAACGACGTCTGGTCTTTCGACTTAAAAACCGCCAAACTCAACCGCATAACCGACGCCAATCCTTTCCTGGGCGCGGAAATAGTCATGAACCAGTTGGAAGAATTCTGGTTCGAAGGCGCCGCCGGTGACAGAATCCACGGTTTCCTGCTCAAACCTCCCTTTTTCGACGAGTCTAAAAAATATCCGCTGCTCATGCTCATTCACGGAGGACCTCAAAGCAGCTTCGGCGACGACTTTCATTATCGCTGGAATACCCAGATGTTCGCTGCCCCCGGATATGTCGTGGCCATGGTCAACTTTCACGGCAGCACGGGATACGGTCAGGCTTTCACCGATTCGATAAGCGGCGACTGGGGCGGCAAACCGTATGAAGACATAATAAAAGCCGTAGGTTATCTCCACGGAGCCTACCCCTTCATCGACAAGGAAAAAACGGGAGCGGCCGGAGCTTCCTACGGCGGATATATGATCGACTGGATCGAGGGCCAGACCGGCATTTTCGATTGCCTGGTCGCCCATTCCGGAGTCTTCGACCTTCGCTCGATGTACGGAGCCACCGAAGAACTCTGGTTTCCGGAGTGGGAATTCAAAGGTGCTCCCTGGACCAATCCCGAGCAATATCAAAAATGGTCGCCGTCCTCATATGTCAAGAACTTCAAAACCCCATGCCTGGTCATACACAGCGCCAACGACTTCCGGGTACCTCTCGAACAGGGCCTGCAGTTCTTTACGTCTCTCCAGAAGATGGGAGTCCCTTCCAGGCTTCTTTATTTTCCCGACGAGGATCATTTCATACAAAAACCGCAGAACGCCCGTCTCTGGTGGAAGACCATACACGACTGGCTGGCTACCTATCTAATGGATTGAGGGAAGGGCAACTCGAGCATGGCTTCCGGGTCGACCCGGCCGCCGGGGACCTTGAAGCTCCAGTGAAGGTGAGGCCCCGTGGATCGTCCGGTGCTCCCGATGCGCCCGATAGGTTCACCCTTGGCTATCGGCTGACCGCGGCGGACCAGCAGGTGCGAAAGATGACAATAAAAGCTGAAAATGCCGAGCCCGTGATCGATGATGACGCTTTTCCCGGACATATAAAGGTCGCTGGCCATGACTATCCTGCCCGAATTCGAAGCTCTTACCAAATCTCCGTGAGGAGCCCTGATATCAAGTCCGTTATGAACCGAATTCAGGACGTCGTTTAATATCCTTCTCTGGCCGAAATTAGCCCAGTTCGGACCCTGGTGCGGAAGAACGAAATTTCCGTCTCCGAGCCAGCGGGAAGTATGTATGCCGTAAATCCAGGCGATTAGATCGCGTTCCCTTCTTATCCGCTCCCGGTTCTCCGGCGGCGGCTGCACGTACCTGGGGCTTACGGTCAGTCTCGTCTCCGGAAAAATCCGGTCGTGGATCTCAAATTCCCGCAAGCTTTCTTCATGGCGTCCGGTTTTTTTTGTTAACATCAGGGCGATGGGGTGGGGCCCCGGCCTGGCATCCAGATCTATCCCTAAGCAACCGATGGTCGGTCCTCCGCCGCCTGGCTCCAAAATCAGGACCTCATTGAGAAACTCGATCTTGACCCGGATCAGGTCGCCCGAAGGCCGGAGGCTGATCAGCACCGGTTCTCCGGGTTGGAAGGCTCTGGCGGCTATTTCCAGGACCGCCCCGGACGAAGCTTCGAAAACGTATCTTTCGAGAGACGCTTCGGCCGACGAGGCCAAAAGAAAAATCGAAGCTAAAGCCGGCCAAAAAACTGTTTTTTTTCTCACGAAACGTTTCCTCCCTGACCAATCCGCAATACTCTGCCAGGCAAACTTCCTGTGTGTTCTCCCCCGTCGATTAGGGTCTGTCCGTTAACGATGACGAACGAAATGCCGTCAGGATAGACGGCCGGCTCGGTCCATGTGACCCGGTCGGCAATTTTCCCGGGGTCGAATTCGGTTATGTCCGCTGCCCAGCCGGCTTTTATCAATCCCCGGTGCTGAAAACCGAACTGGGCCGCAGGCATCGAGGTAATCTTCCGGCTCATTTCGGCCAGGGCGGTTATTTTTTCTTCCCTCACGTATTTGCCCAACAGCCTGGGAAAGGTGCCATAATTCCGCGGATGCGGCTTGCCCCTGGCCAGAGGCCCGTAAGGTGCCAGGGCCGAACCATCCGAACCGACACAAACCAGCCCTCCGGTTATGAGGAGATCGAATTCAGCGCCCTTTTTACAGCCTGAGACAAAAATTCCGGCTGCCGGAGCCAGGCTGGAAACGGCACCGAATTCAACGGCCTTTTTCAAAAACGACCGTCTGGTGAGCACCGGCATTTCATACCTCCCGGCAAGACGGCTTAAATATAATAGAGAAACCGTGTTAATTCAAGTCAGCAGTGGCTCCATGACACATCCTTCGCGAACAAAAAAATCGAGGCAGGTTTGCCAAGCAACCGGTTTTCTGATAGATTATAACTTTAAATCTATATATCGAGGTAAAAAGCAGGTGACCACGAAAGTAGCCAAAGACGCGGCCGAAGGTCAGGCCCAGAAAGAGCAAGCGTCCAGAAGGAAAAAAATCCGGCTTATGACCTTGCAGAATATCGAGGCCGCATTGGCTGAATGCCGCGAGAAGCAGGGCGGGCTTTCTTCAAAATTCGCCCGTGAGCTTTTAGCCCGGAAAAAGAGCCTGACATCCGGCGGTAATTGACAAAACGGCTAAAATTCCCGATCAGTCCGTTATTGAAAGACAGAGCCGGAGCTTTCGCAACTGTAAGTGATCATTTACATTTGCCGTTTTTTCTGCTAATATCCAACCGATAAAAAAATAGGAGAACATATAAGTGTTGACCAAGGAAGTCAAAACAAAGATCGTCCAGCAGAATCAGCAAACTGCCAGCGATACCGGATCGCCCGAAGTCCAGGTTACCCTGCTGACGGAAAGAATCAACCTTCTTATCAATCATTTCGCCGCGCACAAAAAGGATTTTCATTCCCGCACGGGACTGATGAAGCTGGTCGGACAGAGAAAACGCCTCCTCGAGTATCTCAAGAAAAAAGACCAGGCGAGATACGAGAAGCTCATCCGTAAGCTTGGCCTCCGGAAGTAAACCGGTCATCCCGGAGAATCAAAATGTCTAATACGATAAGTCTTGAAATCAACGGCAGGACTCTGTCCATCGAACTGGGGAAAGTGGCCAAGCAGGCCGACGGTTCGGCCCTGGTCCGCTACGGCGAGACAATCATGTTGGTCACGGCCACGTCCAAGAAGGAGGTCAAGGAAGAAAAGCCTTTCATGCCTCTCATCGTCGATTACAGGGAGAATACTTATGCGGCCGGGAAAATCCCGGGCGGCTTTTTCAAAAGAGAAGGCCGGCCGACTGAGCACGAAATCCTGGTCGCCAGGCTAATCGACCGTCCGATAAGACCTCTCTTCCCCAAAGGCTATCACTACGATACGCATATCGTCGGCCTTCTGCTTTCAGCCGACCTGGAGAACGAGCCCGACACCATGGGCGTCATCGGAGCTTCGGCAGCGCTTTATTTATCCGACATTCCCTACGTGACCCCTCTCGGAGCGGTCAAAGTCGGAGTCGTCGACGGCCGGCTGGTAGTCAACCCGACGGCCTCCGAGCTCGAAACGAGCGCCCTGAACCTGACCGTCGTCAGCAACGACAGCGGCGTGGTAATGATCGAAGCCGGAGCCAAGGAAGTCGGCGAAGATCTTATCATCGAAGCTATGGTCCTGGCCCACGAAACAAACCTGAAGATAATCCAGGCCCAGAAAGACCTCTATGCCCGGCTGAATCCGAAGAAAAGAGAATTCACGGTCAAATCCGCCGACCAGGAAAAGCTGGCCAACCTCGAGTCCCAATACGGACCGGCGTTAGTCGAAGCCATGCAGGTTCAAGGTAAAAAAGCCAGCGAGGCGGCCATGACCGCCCTCCAGGCCAACATCATGGCCACGGTTCCCGAGGAAAACGAACAAGAAAGATCCGAACTGAAAGATATCTTTTGCACCCTCGAGGAGAAGCTCTTCAGGCAATTCGTTCTGAAGAACCGCAGGCGTTTGGACGGACGGGCCTTCGACGAAATAAGGCCCATATCCATAGAAGTCGGCCTCCTGCCAAGGACCCACGGATCAGCCCTGTTCACCAGGGGCGAAACTCAATCTCTGGCCACGGTCACCCTGGGTACTTTCGAAGACGTTCAGATCCTCGACGGCCTAGGCGAAGAATCGCAGAAGAGGTTCATGCTCCACTATAATTTCCCGCCTTTCAGCGTGGGAGAAGTCGCTTTCCTGCGCGGCCCCGGCCGGCGGGAAATCGGTCACGGAGCCCTGGCCGAAAAATCCATCCTTCCGGCCATCCCCGATGAGGAAAGATTTCCTTACACGATCCGAATCGTTTCCGATATCCTCGAGTCCAACGGCTCTTCTTCCATGGCCACAGTTTGCGGCGGCATCCTGGCCCTCATGGACGCCGGCGTCCCTCTGACGATGACGGTAGCCGGCATAGCCATGGGGCTGGTCAAGGAAAACGATGATTACGCAATCCTGACCGATATCGGCGGCCTCGAAGATCATCACGGAGACATGGATTTCAAGATGGCCGGCACCGAAAAAGGCGTCACCGCCATCCAGATGGATCTCAAGATCCCCAATGTTACCCTGTCCATGCTCAAAGAGATAGTCGCCCGGTCCCGGGAGGCCAGGCTCAAAGTTCTCGAAAAAATGAAGGAAGCTCTGGCCGAACCGAGGGAAGACATTTCGCTGTTCGCTCCCCGGATCCTGACCCTCTTCATAAATCCGGAAAAAGTCGGCGACGTGATCGGGCCGGCCGGCAAGATCATCAAGAAGATAACCAGCCAGACCGGGGCCAAAGTCGATATAGAAGAGACGGGCAAGATAACCATCGCCTCCTCCGACGTCAATGCCGCCGAAAAAGCCAGGGAAATGATCCGCGAGATCACGGCCGAAGCCGAGCTGGGCAAGACCTATACGGGTAAAATCGTAAGGCTCGAGGAATACGGGGCTTTCGTCGAAATTATGCCTAACATCGTCGGCCTGCTTCACATATCAGAAGTGGCCCCGTACCGCATCCGGTCCATCCGTGACGTCCTGCATCTGGGAGACACGGTTACGGTCAAGGTCGTGAACATCGACCAGGCCGATAATAAAATCCGGTTAAGTATGAAAGTCCTGGTTGAAGGCTCAGGGCAACCCGGAACCGAACCGGGGGAACGGTCCGGCCGCGAGTACGGCAAGCGCCGGGAAGGCAGGCCGGTACGCCCCCCGAGAAGATTCTGATATAATTCGAATCAGGATGAGCTGGCTAAACCGAAAAACAAAAGGATTCACCCTGGCCGAAATGATCGTTGTCCTGGGGATACTGTCCATACTTACCCTGTCCGCCTTGCCTCTGGCCGAAACGGCCGTTAAACGGGAAAAGGAAATCGAGCTTCAGCGCTCCCTGCGCATGATGCGCGAGGCGATCGATGCCTACAAGAAACTGGCCGACGAGAAAAAAATAGAGGTCGAGGAGGATACGGAGGGATACCCGCCCGATCTCGAGACTCTGGTCGAGGGCGTCGACGTCCGGGTCGAGGCCGAAGGCAACAAAAAAGCAGAAACCAGGATCGTCCGTTTTCTACGCCGCATCCCCAGGGATCCCATGACCCGTTCATATGACTGGGGACTTCGCTCCTACCAGGACGATATTGACTCCGACAGCTGGGGCGGAGAGAATGTTTACGATGTTTATACCAAGAGCCGGGCCGTAGCCCTCGACGGCACGCGTTATAGGGATTGGTAGGATGACGGGAATGGCAGAAAGAAACAAACCGGGCTTTACTCTCATAGAAATAATCATCGTCCTCAGCATCATAGGCATCCTGGTCGGGCTGGCTCTGCCCCAATACCGTAATTCCGTCCTGAGAGCCAGGGAAACCGTTTTGAAGGAGAACCTTTTCACACTGAGGAAATTGATCGATCAATACCACCAGGACAAGGGAAAATACCCGCTTTCCCTGCAGATGCTGGTTCAGGACGGCTATCTCAGGTCGATTCCGGTCGATCCAATAACCCGTTCCGCAGAAACCTGGATCGAAGTGCCCGAGGTTTTCTCGCCCGATGAAGATATTTCCATGGAGCCGCCGGGAATCGTGGACGTAAAGAGCGGCTCGACCGAAAAGTCCAGGATAGACGGGACCGCCTATAACGACTGGTAATATGAGCGCTTTCATCTTGAGAAGGCCGGCCGAAACCGGCGGCTATACGATAATAATGCTCATGGCCGCGGTTTTGGCCATCGCCATCGGATTGCTTATCGCTCTGCCCGTCTGGCAGACGGAACTCAAGCGGGAAAAAGAGACCGAATTGATATTCAGGGGAAAACAATACGTCGAGGCGGTCCGGCTTTATCAAGTCAAGCATCCCGGGCAATACCCGCCGTCTCTCGAGGACCTGGTAGAAGAAAAATGTCTCCGGCGTCTTTACCGTGATCCGGTCACGAGAACCGGGGAATGGAACGTCATTCTGGCCACCTCGGCCGGCCGCGCCGCAGGTTCGGTCCATCTCCAGGAGGTCCTGGTCGTCCCCGAAAAATCGCTCCCGTCAATGAAGCAGCCGAAGATCATCGGCGTGGTCAGTTCGTCGACGGAAAAATCCGTTAAAATCTACAACGATCAGGATTCATACGACAAATGGCTCTTTTATTACGGCCAGGATCCGAAAAAACTGCCAAAGATAAAATACCAGGAAAAATAGTTTAATCAGCAGACGATTCCTCCGGATCACGCGGAAGCACGAATTCCAGCCGGTCGTATAATTTCAACCCGTACTTCTTCACGCTGCCGGCTTTCAACTCCAGAACGAAACCGGCCGGCTGCCACGGACCATAGGAAGGGCAAGGATCTTCACGGCAGGGCGGCACGTTTTCTTCGATGTGAATGATGGTCTTGTTTGCCCCGAGCCATAATATATCGAGCTCGATCAGGGTGTTCTTCATCCAGAATGAGTGGTAGCCTTCCTCTTCAAAAATGAAAAGCATGCCTTCGTCGAAATTAATGACCTTGCGGAACATCAAGCCTCGAGCCCGTTCGGCATCGGTTACGGCCAGCTCGGCCGTGACCGATTGACCGCCGGGGAAAAATATTTTCACGAAACGCTTTTTTTGCCCGTCCCGACAAGATAGCGGCAGCCAAAACGATAAAATCATCACCAGGAACAAGGCTGCCAGAACCGAGCGTGAGCTCTTATTTTCCGTCATTTTCCACCTCGCCAGGATTATCACTCCGGTTTTATCTACAGAAGCGGGACGAACCGGACGGGAAGAATAGATTCGTACTTCAGCCTGCCCTTCTTTTTCCGGCCCAGGACCAGTTCCTGGCCGTCGCTGCCTACAGGTAATATCATCCGCCCGCCGTCGGCAAGCTGTTCTTCAAGGGCTCTGGGAACCTTCCGGGCGGCCGCCGTGACCATTATAGCATCGAAAGGGGCTTCTTCCGGCCAGCCGAGCGAACCGTCGCTTATCCGGAATTTTATATTGACGTAACCGAGGCTCTCCAGAATCAGGCGGGCTCTGGCAGCAAGCGCTTCTTTTAGTTCGATGGTGCATACAAGCTCCGACAATTCGGCCAGAACCGCCGTCTGGTAGCCGGAACCGGTACCCACTTCGAGGACCTTCTCGTCTCCCGACAGGCGGAGGGCCTCGGTCATGAACGCAACGATATATGGTTGCGAAATAGTCTGTTCCTCGCCTATGGGCAGGGGTTCATCGTCATAAGCTCTATATACCAGATTATCGGGAACGAAAGCGTGCCGGGGTATCCTCTTCATGGCTTCGAGCACTCTGTAGTCTTCAATTCCACGGTTCTCGATCTGCTCCTTGACCATTGATTTCCGTTTGTTTTCCAATGGGTCAGACTCGAATTTCATTCGGCTCGATCCTCCCGAAACTTCAATCGTCCGGCCGGGCGGGGACGTCACCATCCGGGTACCGGGGACGTCGGCCTTAATAAGCCCGGGCAAAATAAGCCCTGTATTTGCCCGGCTCTCCGCAGGCAAAGCAGGGCTTGAGATCTCTTTCCGCGGGTTCCTCGAGCGGGATAACACGGACAGTGGCCATGGTCTCGGCCTTTATCCTGTCTTCGCATTCCGGCCGGCCGCACCAGTCGGCCACGACGAAACCGCGCTTGGTCTCAAGCACTTCTTTGAACTCTTGAAAAGAGGACGCCTCCCGGATGTTGGCGGCCAGAAAAGCGGAAGCCCTTCGGAAAAGGGAGGCCTGAATTTCTTCGAGGTAACGCCGGGCGTTTTCGGCGGCCGAAGCCAGAGGGATGGCTTCCTTGACCTTGTTGTCTCTGCGGACGAAAACCGCTTCTCCTTTCTTCACGTCGCGGGGACCGATCTCGATCCTGAGCGGCACTCCTCTCATCTCATATTCGGAGAATTTCCAGCCGGGTGTGTATTCTTCCCTGGCATCGAGTTCGGTCCTGATCCCGGCCGATCTGAGTTCATCCCTGAGTTTGACTGCCAGCGGCAGGACGTTGGTTTTCCAGTCGCCCGAAGCAATCGGGATAATTACGGCTTGAACCGGCGCGATTTTGGGCGGGAAGACAAGCCCGGCATCATCGCCATGACTCATGACCACGGCCCCTATTAACCGGGTCGAAACCCCCCATGACGTTTGCCACGCGTATTGTAAAGCCTGGTTTCTGTCTTCGAACCGGATATTGAAAACTTTGGCGAAATGCTGGCCCAGGTTGTGCGAGGTGCCCATCTGGAGGGCTTTGCCGTCCGACATCAGAGCCTCGATTGAATACGTCATATGGGCCCCGGCGAATTTCTCGGTTTCCGTCTTACGGCCGGCCAGAACCGGGATTGCCAGCTCGGTCTCGACGAATTCCTGGTAAATGCGGAGTATGCGGATAGTCTCTTCCTGGGCCTCCTCGAAAGTTTCATGACAGGTATGGCCTTCCTGCCAGAGGAACTCCGTCGTCCGGAGGAAAGGTCTGGTCACTTTTTCCCAGCGGACGACGTTGCCCCATTGATTTATCAGAACCGGAAGGTCCCGATAGGATTTGATCCACTTGGCGTACATCGGCCCGATTATGGCTTCCGACGTGGGCCTGACGGCCAGCCTTTCCTCGAGCTCATCTTGGCCTCCGTAAGTTACCCAGGCTACTTCCGGAGCGAAGCCTTTGACGTGCTCGGCTTCTTTTTGCAAAAAACTTTCGGGAATAAAAAGAGGAAAATAGGCGTTGACGTGTCCCGAATCTTTAAACCGGCTGTCAAGCAGACGCTGCATGTTCTCCCAAACCGCATAGCCGTATGGCCGGATAACCATCATGCCTTTGACCGGTGCGTAGTCGGCAAGCTCAGTCTTACGGACGATTTCCAGATACCAGCGGGAAAAATCTTCGCTTTTCGGTGTTATTTCCTTTGGAGCTTTTTCTGTCTCACTCACGGCATCTCCTTGTCTTCCAGTATCTTAGGATTCTAATTACCGGCCCCGGCTTTGTCAAGAAAGGTCCCCTGAAATAACCCGGGCAAAATCCCCCTTTATTTCATCCTTAGGGGTGATTGACCCTCTAAGACGCCAATGGCATTTTGGTGGCGAGGTTTCAAGGTAAAGGAAGCTCGATATGTTGCCCTCAATTACTGGAGCTTTTTTAGCTTCAAATGATCAGAACGACGTCAAGGGTTTCAAGATACCCGTGCCGGCTTCCGTCGAAGGCACGACCGACGACGGACAGCGTTTTAAAGAAAGAGCCAAAATCTCTTTCATCAGTCACATAGGAGCCATAATAAACCTGGAGAACCAGGCCGGAATGGGCACCAGGATAAGGCTGGCCATAGCCCTTCCGCCCGGCCTGAGCGACAACAAGAAACTGAGTTTGATCATCAAAGGTGAAGTCGTCGACAGCAAACGTGATTCTGATGCGGCATGCCTGACCAGGACCGCGGTCAGATTCGAAAACAGGTACGTAGTCGAAGAAACCGAGTCATGAATAACGCTGCCTTCCGTGAATCCCGTCAGTTGTTGACCGAAGATAATGGCTCAAGAAGAGGCGAAAGGTCTTTCGAACTGACGCTGCCGGGCCTGGCCAAAGGCCTCGAAGCTTCGGGGCGAAGGTTCCAGGAGAGGATAACGATTCAATCTATAAGCTCCCAAGTGGCTTATTTTTCGACTTTCGCCGATTTAAACATAGGCTCCCGTGTAACTCTTTCCCTGGAAATTCCCAGGACTTTGATGCTGGAAAAACAGCTTCTTCTGGCGGTATCAGGCTCGGTATCGAGAGTGGAACAGGAAAAAAACTCCATCGGCTTCAAGCGGGTAAAGCTTTTGCTCGAAAGAAGGTTCCGCCTGCAGCCCGTCGACTGATCCGGCCGGCAATCCTTCCCGTGACTAATGAGCTTTATTATCGGCTGCGGATGTAATAGAATACTGTCAACCTGCTTATGAAATATCTCCTGTTATTTTTAGTTTTCAGCTTCTTCGGAGTCGGTATAGAGGTATTTTTCACTGCCATCGGTCACTATATCAAAAACAAGAATCTTTCTTTCCAGGGAAAATCTTATCTATGGATGTTCCCAATCTATGGAAGTCTGGGATTGATCATCGAACCTTTATATCATGCGCTCAAAGCTGTCCCTTTCATATTCAGGGGCTTTATTTATCTTTTGGTCATCATGGCCGGAGAATTTATATCGGGATATATCTTGCGCTTAATAATAAAGAAATGCCCCTGGGAATACAAAACGAAATGGTCCGTCATGGGGCTCGTCAATTTAGCGTATGCGCCCTTCTGGCTGATATTCGGTTATTTGTCGGAACTATTATACCGAGGATTCATTTCAATCACTATTTATAAATAAGAGTCGAGTTCAGAAGCAGCCTCAGTAAAAGCCGGCCAAAGGAGCAACCGATGGTCTCCCGAAACCTTATCGATCAAGCCGCCGTTCTTCTGGCTCCCGCCAACCGTGTCGCGGTTCTGACTGGAGCCGGTATTTCCGCGGAATCCGGAGTGCCGACTTTCCGGGGAGAAGAAGGCCTGTGGCGTCACTTCAGGGCCGAGGAACTGGCGACGCCGGAGGCCTTCGCCCGCGATCCGAAGCTGGTCTGGGAATGGTACGACTGGCGCCGGGCCAAGATCTCCGGCGTCCGGCCTAATCCCGGCCATGCGGTCCTGGCCAACTGGGAGGACATCTTCGCCAATTTCGTGCTCATCACCCAAAACGTCGACGGCCTGCATGATGCGGCCGGTTCCAGGAACCTTCTCGAACTGCACGGCAATATCTGGAAAATGCGTTGCACCGCCGAAGGCACCATCGAAGACAACCGGGAAGTCCCGCTGGCCTCGATCCCGCCCCGCTGCCCGAAGTGCGGTGCCCTGCTCCGTCCGCACGTTGTCTGGTTCGGCGAGATGATCGATCCTGCCGTTCTGAGGCAAGCCTTCGATGAGAGCGCTGCCTGCGAGGTCATGCTGGTCGTCGGAACCTCGTCCCTCGTCCAGCCGGCTGCTTCCCTGCCCCTGGCCGCCGCTGAGGCCGGAGGGGTCATCATCGAAATTAACCCTGCGGAGACACCGCTAACTCACCGGGCGGCCATCTCCCTCCGTGGTCCGGCCGGTGAAATACTGCCGCTCGTCGATGCCGCCCTTTTGTCCCGACGCAAAAAGGTCAGATAGCGGATCTCGAAAGGCCGGCCTCTTAAGTGCTTGACATTGGCTATTTCATTTAATATCATTCGGTAAAAAGAAAAACGTGGTAAAAATGATCAAAACGCAGAAAGGAGTTGAGGTTACCCCGGCTGACAGAAAAACCAGGGAAAAGGCAGCAACTCCGGAAGCCCCCGAAAAGATAACACTGCTCGTCTTCTGCCCCTCGGATATCCTCCTGGCGGGGATTCTCAAAGCTCTCGAAACGGGCAATGACCTCGAAATAGTCAACGTCGAGAAAAATACCATCGAGTCCTTTATCGATTCTACGAAAAAACTGAAACCCAAGGTCATTATTTTCGCCCATATGGAACACCTGCCTAATCTCCGGGAAATCTGCAAGGCGGTCAAAGATATCGGCAGAACCCAGGGCGGAGCTCAGATGCTGCTCGTGGGAAGCATCCCGGCCCATGAAGAGATAATAAACCTGATAAACGCCGGCGCAAGAGGATATTTCGACATAAACGATTCTTCCGGCCAGCTGGCCGAAGCCGTCCACGGCGTCCACAAGGGGGAAATCTGGCTTCCCCGGGATAAAATGTCGAGCATAATGGACCGGATAATTTCGGTCGTCGGGCGAGATATGAAGGAGAAGACTCTCGACCAGCTGACACCGACCGAGTTCCAGGTGCTGCGCCTTATCGGGCAGGGCAAAAGCAACGATGAGATCGCTCAAATAATGTTCATAAGCAAGAACACCGTCAGATCTCATATCAAGAGTATCTATGCCAAGCTCGATACCCACAGCCGCCTGCAGCTGGCTCTTTACGCGATCAACTCGGCATTGTTTTAGGCCAAGGAGTCAAAAAGGTGGTCATGAAAACCAAAAACGCCTCGAAGAGGACGGCAAAGAAAAAAGCCGGTGTGAGACTGATCGAATCGATCTCTCCGACGGTCGTCGAAATAAACCGTCGCCGCGAATGGCGTTTTGATCTGCCGCTGATTACGTTCATCGAGGGTAAGCTTCCGGACGGCAAAAAATTCAGGGAAAAGACCAAGATCGAGAACATATCTTCGACGGGCGCGTATTTCTGCCTGGACGCGGGAGTCGTAGTCGGCTCCAAACTCCACCTCCTGATCGACCTGCCCAAAAAGCTGGGAGACGGCAGGAAGCACAGGCTGACGATTGCCGGGGTGGCCATTCGTCTGGAAAAGCCGGAAACGAAAGGCAAGCGACAGGGAGTGGCCGTCGAATTCAAGAGTGAAGGCGAGATCCTGCCCATTGAAAGCTAATCTCCTGCTCGTCGGTCTGACGGGCGGGATAGCCACGGGGAAATCAGTCGTCGCCGGTATATTCGAACAAAAAGGCTGCCATATTTTCCCGGCCGATCTCGTCGCCCGCGACCTGATCGCGCCGGGATTGCCTGCCTGGAAGAAGATACTCTCCAGATTCGGCACGATCGTTCTCCGGCCGGACGGATCGATAGACCGGCCTAAGCTGGCCGGAATCGTTTTCGCCGATCCCGAAGGCCGGAAATTCCTGGAAAGCGCCATCCATCCTCAAGTACTCAAAGAGCAGGAAAAAAGGATACGCGACGAATCCGGCAAACGGGAAAGCGGCATTTTCATCACGGAAGCCGCTCTGATATTCGAAGCCGGTTTAGAAACCTTATACGACAGGATCATCGTCGTCCACTGCCGCCGGGCAATTCAGCTCCAAAGGATCAAAGTCAGATACGGCATATCAAGCCGGCAAGCCGCCCTGAGGATAAGATCCCAGATACCGCAGAGGATCAAGAAAAGGTTGGCTGATTATGTCATAGATACTTCGGGATCATTGCCCGAAACGATCGAACAGGCTGAAAAGGTTTACGCCGGCCTCGTCCAAGACCTCGAGATCAAACTCAAGAGCCGTTTTCGGCGCTGTTGAGGGAGTTTTTGAGTTCCTGCCCTGGCCTGAACTTGACCCGGTGTCCTTTCTCTATTCTTATCTGTTTTTGCCGTCTGATATCACGCCCGAATCCGGTTTTTTTGGAAACCACCCGGAAACTTCCGAAGCCTCTGATTTCGACCTTCTCCTTGCCGGACAGGGCGGTCTTCAGGGCGGCAAGTATCCTGTCAACGATCAGGAGTGACTGAGCCCTGGTTATATTGGTCTTCTTTTCCATCTGCAGCGCAATGTCATTCTTGATCATCAAGGGGCTCCTTAGAAGCAAGCAAAAGCACACCTAAACGTAATGGATTGAAGCGGAAAAGTCAAGTGCGACCCATGTTTAATTGACTTATGCGATTTATAACTTTATAATTCAATCACCGTGGCCAAGAGGTTGTTTCTCCTTCTCGTATCGATTTGCATTATTTTCTCTTCCACCGGTGCCTCGATCTTAAAAATCACCGTCCAGGCTCCCATACACCCGATCACGGCCGAGTACATAGTAAGAACCATAGATGAAGCCGATAGTACCAGATCCGAATTGGTCTTGATAGAAATGAACACTCCGGGCGGCCTGGACTCGAGCATGCGCGAAATAATCGAAGCCGTGGTCAATTCAAAAACGCCCGTCGTCCTTTACGTCGCGCCGAGCGGAGGCCGGGCCGCTTCGGCCGGCCTGTATATCGCCATCGCCTGCGACGTCTTTGCCATGGCTCCCGGCACGAATACGGGAGCCGCCCACCCGGTCAGCATCTCCCTGATCGGCCAGCAAACGGACGAGACCATGGAGGACAAAGTCACCCATGACGCCGCCTCTTATATAAGAACGCTGGCCGAAAAACGCGGCCGGAACATGGTCATGGCCGAGGAGGCCGTCCGCAAAAGCCTGTCTTACACCGAGAGCGAAGCCTTAAAGGGAGGACTGATAGATCTCGTGGCCGGGTCGAGCGATGAACTGCTCCGGCTCCTCGACGGCCGTAAAATCAAAAGATTCAACGGCCAAGAGCAGATACTCGAGCTGAAAGACGTTCCGGTAAAGGAGATCCCTCTTTCTTTCCGGCAGAGATTCCTGCTCACCATTTCCAATCCTAACCTGGCTTACATTTTGCTCATGATCGGGCTACTCGGCTTATACTTCGAGTTTTCGCATCCCGGAGCCATCCTTCCGGGTGTCCTGGGAGGCATTTCGCTGCTGCTGGCGATCTTCTCCTTCCAGATCCTGCCCATAAACTACGTCGGCCTGATGCTTATCATACTGGCCATGATACTTTTTATTCTTGAAATCAAAATCCAAAGCTACGGAATGCTGTCGGTAGGAGGCATTGCGGCCATGATCATAGGCTCGATGATGCTCATAAGCTCACCAATACCCGAATTGAGACCAAGCCTTGGTTACATAATACCCGTCGCCCTGGGAACGTCTTTGATCGTCATATTCCTTGTCTATCTGGTCTTCAAAGCTCATGCCCGGCGCTCATTCACCGGGAGAGACGGATTGGTCCGGGAAACAGGAATGGCTTTGACCGATCTCGCCCCTTCGGGAAAGGTCTTCGTCCACGGAGAGATCTGGAAAGCCGAGGGCGAAGATGTCATTAAAAAGGGAGACCAGGTGGAAGTGATCAAAGTCCTGGACGGCCTTAAACTGCTGGTCAGGAGGAAATAGCACGGGCAAATCGAGAACCGGGCGAAATTAATTAAAAAGGAGGGAAAATGTTAACGTTTCCTGTCATTGTCATAGGACTCGTTGTGCTCTACATTTTGAACTCAATCAAGGTCCTGAGGGAATACGAGAGGGGTGTAATATTCCGGCTCGGCCGGGTATTGCCCGCGCCTAAAGGCCCGGGAATTATCCTGGTTTTCGCCCCTATCGACCGGATAGTCAAGGTCAGCCTGCGTTTGATCACCATGGACATCCCGCCCCAGGACGTCGTCACCAAGGACAACGTGTCCGTCAAAGTCAACGCCGTCCTTTATTTCAGGCCCATGGAACCGATCAAGTGCATCATCGAGGTTCAGGACTATCTCTACGCCACTTCCCAGCTGGCCCAGACCACCCTGCGCAGCGTCCTGGGGCAGGTCGAGCTCGACGAGCTGCTCTCGGAAAGAGACAAACTAAACCTCCGGCTTCAGGAAATAATCGACCGGCATACCGATCCATGGGGCGTGAAGGTTCAGTTAGTCGAGGTCAAGCACGTCGACCTTCCGGAGAATATGGTCAGGGCCATCGCCCGCCAGGCCGAAGCCGAACGGGAAAGACGGGCCAAGGTCATCCATGCCGACGGCGAATTCCAGGCCGCCACCAAGCTGACTCAAGCTGCCGATATCATTTCGACCAACCCGCAGGCCCTTCAGCTCCGTTTTCTGAGCACGCTGACTGAGATAGCCACGGAAAAGAACTCGACCATCGTATTTCCCCTTCCGCTCGAATTACTAAAGGCCTTCTCCTACCAAAAAGAAGGAGAGAAAAAGCAGTAAAATGGCCAACAAGGATTACCGGGAAATCCAGATATCAAGTTCGCTTCTGGTCTTCATCTTCATCGGTGTTCTGGTCCTCGGCGTTTTCGTCTTCCTGCTCGGCGTTTCTGTCGGTAAAAAACAAGCCTTAGTGTCGCCGCCGGCCCAGATTTTGACGGAGAGAATTCAGGAACCATTGAAGGAGCCGGTCACTCGCCCGGAAACAGGAAAAGCTGCCGAGGAGTCCGTTAAACCCGAGACACAACCTGTAAAACCGCAGAAATCTTCTCCGGCTTCCTCCCAGCCTACGGTTAAGACATCTCCCCCACCCCTGGGCCTTTATTATGTTCAGGTCGCCGCCTTCACCACCAGGGCCCAAGCGCAAACGTCAGCCGAAAGTTATAGACGGCAGGGTTACCCGGTTATAATCACGGAGCCCAAACCCACGGATTCAAAAGCGTGGTTCCGGGTCAGGATCGGCGCTTACGACACCAGGGAAAAAGCGGTCGCCACTCTCGAAAAGCTCAATGCTGCGGCCGGAAGAAAGACCGACTTCCGCGTTGTCAAGGATTGAAATCCCAAAAAGGAAAAAAGAAATGGACGTATCCGAGAGATTACCCGAGTTAAAATCGCGGCAAGCCGAGCTTCTTGCCCGGTTCGATGAGATCCGGGGTTTTCTTTGACATCGAAAAGAAACAGGCCGAACGCGAAGCCCTGAGCGCCAGACTTTCCCTTCCGGAAACCTGGCAGGATGCCAAAACTTCGCGGCTCTTGCAGCAGAAGAAAAAGGTCCTCGACCGGGAAATAGAATTCTTCAAACACCTGGAAAACGCCAAGGAGGAAGCGGAAGTACTGCTTGAGCTAATGGTTGAAGGCGAAAATGTCGATTCCGAGGCTCAGGCCGCTCTGGACCGCCTGGACAAAGAACTATCTGCGGCCGAACTGCGGTCTTTATTATACGAAGAAGACGACGCCCGCGATGCCATACTGACCATACACCCCGGCGCCGGCGGAACCGAATCGCAGGACTGGGCCCAGATGCTGCTCAGGATGTACCTGCGCTACGCCGAAAGGAAATCTTTCAAAACCGAAGTCCTGGATCTACAGCCGGGCGAAGAAGCGGGACTGAAAAGCGTGACCCTGGGCATCGAGGGCGATTATGCCTGTGGTTTCCTGAGCCAGGAATCGGGCGTCCACCGCCTGGTCCGTATCTCGCCGTTCGATTCCAATAAAAGGCGCCATACTTCTTTCGCCGCCGTCTTTGTCTATCCTCAGGTCGACGAGGATATCCAGATCGACATCGACCCGGAAGATCTGAAAATTGATACTTACCGGTCCTCGGGAAAGGGCGGCCAGCACGTCAACCGGACGGATTCCGCAGTGCGTATAACTCACATCCCGACCGGGATAGTCGCCCAGTGCCAGAACGAAAGATCGCAGCACAAAAACAAGGCCACGGCCATGAAGATCCTGACGTCCCGGCTATATGAGCTGGAAAAAAAGAAACAGAACGAAAAAATCGAAAAGCTCGAAGACAGCAAGAGCGAAATCGCCTGGGGAAGCCAGATAAGGTCCTACGTCCTGTATCCCTACCGGATGGTCAAAGATTTGAGAACGCGGCTGGAAACGAGCGATACCGAACGGGTGCTCGACGGCGACCTGGACGAATTCATAAGAGCGGCCTTGATCTTCAGGAAGAAAAAAGCCGGTGAAGCCCAAGGCGGCTGATTTTCAGCGTTTTTTGACCTTCTCCCAGATCCGGTCCATTTCCCTGATATTTGCTTTACCGGCGCTTTTCCCGCGTTTGGCCAGTTCTTGCTCGACTTTCCTGAATCTCGATGAGAATCTGCGGTTGGCCCGGCGCAAAACCACCTCTGGATTGACACCCAAATGACGGGCGGCGTTAGCCGCCGTGAAAAGAAGATCGCCCGCTTCCTCCGATATTTTCCTTTTATTCTTTTCAGACATGGCCGCCTTCAATTCACCGAGCTCTTCTCCGATCTTTTTCAAAACCCCCTCGGGCCGCCGCCAATCGAATCCGACCACGGAAACCTTCCGGCCGATTTCAAAGGCTTCCAGCAAAGCCGGCATATTGCCGCTCAATCCGTCGAGTACCGAATTCCTTTCTTTCTCTTTGAGCTTTCCCTTATTCCAGTTCTTCAAAACCTGCTCTGCTCCGCGAACCTTCCGGCCGGCGAAAACGTGCGGATGCCTGTCGATCATCTTGAAATTCACCCGCTCCAGGGCATCGGCCGCGCTGAAATACCCTTTTTCCTCGAAAAGGCGGCAAAGCAACACGATTTCCATGAAGACATCGCCTAATTCTTCTTTGGCCGAGCCCGCATCACCTGAAAGGCAGGCTTCAACGGCTTCATAAACTTCTTCCAGAAGATAATCGGTCAGAGATTCGACGGTCTGCCGCCTGTCCCAGGGACACCCCCCGGGACCTCTGAGCCTGGCTATTATTCCGATGAGTGTTGCGAGCTCCCGGCCCGCTTTTTCGGCTCTGTTCATGAAGGCCCCCGTTCTTGAAGTTTCACGCCTAAAAATGTAATATGGAAGCCAGTAAGATTATTAGATTTTGCCCTTTATTTCAACCGGCTTCGGGTTGAAGGCCGGAATTTTCGAGGAGAAAGACATGGGCCAGAACGATATTTTCGAAGATCCCGACGAAAAAACAGCGGACGAGAACCAGGACTTCCTGCCCCCTCTCGAATTCAACTCGATCATACTTCTTCTCTACCTGCCGGCTCTAATCCAGCTTGGAATCATGGACGATCCGGCTACCCGCGAACGGCGGGAAAATCTCGAACTGGCCAAAAGGAACATCGATCTGCTCGATCTCCTGAAAGCCAAAACGGAGGGCAACCTGGAAGAGCAAGAAGCGAAATTCATGGAAGACGCTCTCAGCCAGCTGAAAATGGTTTACCTCAGAAAGACTGAATTCATCAAAACATAAAATACATGTTGGTCTCATTAGGACTCGAAAATCTCCCGAAAACCAGCCGGCCGCGGGCCGTGGCCATCGGCAATTTCGACGGCGTTCACCTCGGGCACAGGCAGATAATATCGGTCCTGCTCGCTGAGGCCGGCCGGGACGAACTGATCCCGACCGTCCTGACATTCAATCCTCACCCTGAAAAAGTCCTGGGCAAAAGGCCGTTGCCGATGATCGACACCCTTGGCCAGCGCTTCGCGAGACTCGAAGGTCTTGGAATCGAAACGACCGTCGTCATCCCTTTCGACCGGACTTTCGCCGGACTTTCCTCTTCGGAATTCGTAATCGGAATCCTGGTCGGCCGGCTTCAGGCCAAAAAGGTAGTCGCAGGTGAGACTTTCCGTTTTGGAAAACACAGGAGCGGAGACCACTCGACTCTGGCCCGGCTCGGCCGGGAATACGGTTTCAAGTCTTTACCTGTTCCTCCGGTGATCATCGGAGGACGGACGGTCAGTTCAACCGCGATACGATCGCTTCTCAAAAAAGGAGCGGTTGACGAAGCCTCGCTTTTGCTCGGCCGAAAATACGAGATTTCCGGCCAAGTTACGAGCGGCGATTCCCGGGGTGAGAAGCTGGGTTTTCCGACCGCCAACCTTCTTCCCGAAAACGAGATCCGGCCGCCGGGAGTATACATAACCGAGACGGTCATCGATGGCCAGATTCATCCATCGGTCACGTTCATAGGCAAGAGCAGTACTTTCGATCGACGGTCAGTGACCATAGAAACACACATTCTTGATTTCAACGGCAACCTGCTGGGGGCCTGCTTGACGCTTCGCCTGCTCGCGAAAATCAGGTCCGTCAGGAAATTCCGTACCCCCCAGGCTCTGGCTGCCCAGGTCGCCAGGGACGTCGAACAGGCCAGGGCCTATTTCAAAGCCAGGGAAGGAGAAGCCTATGAAGGAAAAGATCAAGGCCAGGGTCATGGACGCCACCAAGATTCGAAGGGGGCTGACCAGGATCTGCACGGAGATTATAGAAAAGAACAGGAACCTTAAGAACCTGGTCATAATCGGGCTCAAGACACGCGGCGTCTATCTCGGCAAAAGGATCGCCGGCATGATAAGAGAAATGGAAGGCGTTAAGGTCCCGGTCGGCGTACTGGACATCACGCCTTACAGAGACGACATCTCCCCCGCTAAAACCAAGAGCTCGATCGGCAGCAAGGGATTCAAATTATCCGTAGAGAAAAAGGACGTCATCTTAGTCGACGACGTTCTCATGACCGGCCGGACGATCCGGGCGGCCATGGACGCGGTCATCGACCTGGGCCGGCCTAAAACCATCCAGCTTCTGGTTCTCGTGGACCGCGGCCACCGCGAGCTGCCCATAAGCCCCGACTTCGTGGTGAAAACTTTGCCCACGTCGAGGCGGGAAAAGGTCAAGGTCAGGCTTCGGGAAATCGACGGGCAGGACGAAGTGACCATTGGCGAACCGGTAAAAATAAAATAAGAGGGGGGAGATATGAGGCTTCTGATTAAAAACGGCCGGGTCGTGGATCCCGGGTCTGGAATCGACGAGACTCTCGACCTGCTCATCGCTGACGGGAAGATCATCAAAATCGAGCCCCGGCTGGAAGCCGGCGACTGCACGGTCATCGATGCTTCACGACTGGTCGTCGTCCCGGGTTTGATAGACATTCACGTTCATCTTCGCGAACCGGGTTTCGAGCACAAGGAAACCATCGCCACAGGTACCAGAGCGGCGGCCAGAGGCGGCTTCACGACCATATGCTGCATGCCCAATACCAATCCGATCAACGACAACAGCCGGATTACGACGGGCATCATCGAAGAAGCCCTGAAAAGTTCCCCGGTCAACGTCCACCCCATTGCCGCCGTCACCCGCTCCTCTAAAGGCGAAGATCTCACCGACATGGCCGATCTCGCTAAAGCCGGAGCCATAGCTTTCTCCGATGACGGCAAACCGGTCGCCAACAGCCGGGTAATGAAGAAAGCTATCGAAAAGGCTACCTCTCTAGGACGGCTGATCATCGATCACTGCGAGGATCTCAAACTTGCCGGAGACGGCGTTATGAACGAGGGGCCGGCCGCCGAGCGTTTCGGCTTGCGAGGAATCCCGGCCTCGGCCGAGACGATCATGATTGCCCGGAATATTGTCCTTGCCGCTGAAACAGGCGGCCGGGTCCACATCGCCCATATGAGCACCGCCGGCGGAGTCGAAGCCGTCCGTGAAGCGAAAAAACGCGGCCTGAAGGTCAGCGCCGAGGCTACGCCCCATCACCTGACTCTGACCGAAGACTCTCTGGCCACGCACGATCCGGATTTCAAAATGAATCCTCCTCTTCGGTCCAAAGCCGACGTCGAAGCCCTCCTGAAAGGCGTTGCCGATGGCACAGTCGACGTGATAGCTACTGATCACGCCCCTCATACCCGGGAGGAAAAAGCTAAAGGAATCGACCGGGCGCCTTTCGGCGTCATCGGCCTCGAAACGGCCGTTTCGGTCATCCTGGATAGACTCGTCTCACGCGGCCTGATTTCCCTGAGCCGTTTCGTCGAACTCATGTCCCTTAATCCGGCCAGACTCCTCGGGCTCAAGGGCAAGGGCCGGATCGCTGTGGGCCAAGAGGCCGATTTAACCCTTCTGAACCTGGCCAAGGAAATATTAATCGACAGGGAAAGATTCGAATCCAAGGGCCGGAACACACCTTTCCAAGGCTGGAAGTTGAAAGGAGCCGTGGCCATGACTATGGTCTCGGGTAAAATCGTCTTTCCAACCGATGACAAACGGACTTCATGAGACTTTTCAAAGACCGGGTGGCGGGAAAAGGCGATGAAGCTTGAAAATCTCGAGAAGAAAATCGGATACAGCTTTAAGGACGCTGAATTACTCACCAAGGCCCTGACTCACAGTTCGTACGCTCATGAGAAGAGGCTCGGTCCCCGTGAGGATAACGAGGCTCTGGAATTTCTCGGAGACTCGGTAGTCGGATTGGCGTCTGCCAATTATTTCTTCCATCAGTTTCCGGACCTCAGAGAAGGCGAACTGTCCAAGCTGAAATCGGCCGCCACCAATACTCTCACCCTGGCCTCTCTGGCCCGGGATATAGGGCTCGACAAACTCATTATCCTCGGCAAGGGTGAACTGAAGAGCGGCGGCAGGAAGAAAGCTTCGATTCTGGCCGATGCTTTCGAAGCCCTGGTCGGTGGTATCTTCTTGGACGGCGGTTTCGATCCCGCCGAGAAAATGGTCATCGGCCTTCTGGCTGACAGAACCAGGAAACTGAATAAGAAAAAGTTCGAACTCAATAATTACAAATCAGCCCTGCAGGAACACTTTCTGAAATCCGGAAAGCTGCCTCCAGTCTACGGCATCGTAGAGGAACACGGCCTGCCGCATAAGAAGAAATTCGTGGTCGAGGTTCTTTCGGGGGAAACGGTCCTCGCCCGGGCCTCGGGGCGCTCAAAAAAAGCGGCCGAACAGCAGGCAGCGGCCAAAGTCTTGAAAAAATTGACCGGCCGCAAAACTTTCAGGATATCGCGCGAGATTTTCGCCCTGAAAAAATGAGAGACGCCGGTTACGGCCTCACTCGAGCATCAACGCCGCCCGCTCCAGGCCCGGAACGTTCCGGAAGATGATTTTCATCAATGCGGCCACCGGAACGGCGATGATCATTCCCGAGATTCCCCACAGCCATCCCCAGAAAACGAGCGAGAAAATAATCAGCAGCGGACTCAAACCCAGGCCGCTGCCCATGACCCGGGGCTCGATGATGTTGCTCATCAAAGTATCGATGCCGGTCGTTATGACCAGAACCCAGAACGGAACCCAGAAATTCCCGAACTGAAAATAGGCGAAGGCGACCCTGAGAATCGTGGCTATGAGGGAGCCGATATTGGGAATGTAATTCAGGACAAAAGCCATTAAGCCGAAAAACGGGGCGAAATCAACCCGGAAAATCTCCAGGACGAGCCAGACCTCGAGCCCGTTCAAGATCCCCATAGCGGTCTTTATGAACAGGTATTTCCTGACCTGGCGGTTGACCTCATTAATGGCCGTCACGAACTTGCCTGACGTATCCGACGGCAGGATTTCCCTCAACTTCTCCAAACCGCGGCCTCTTCCGAGAACTATGAAAAAAGTAAATAAAAAAACCAATAGAAACTTGATGATATATCCTATGAACGGTCCCAAGCCGCGGCCGATCCAACCGGCTATTTTCTGGACGTCAAGGATACCGGCCGAGGGCGCGGACGGCAGAACGGATTTCACCGCATCAGTCAGCTTCCGGCTCAATTCCGCTACCCGCGGCCCGTACTCGGGCAGCGAATCGGCGAAGGTCTTGCCTCCGTAATAAACGGCCACACCCAGTAAATAAATTATGACGAAGGCCAGGGCCAGGAGCACGGACACCGAGATGGCTTTGGGAATTTTCCAGCGGGCCATCAGCTCAAGCGGCGGATCCAGGAAATACGAAACGAAAACCGCCAGGATGAAAGGGAAAATAACTGCTTTGGCCAGCTTCAATATGATTACGGCCAGAATGATTACGATAATCGCCAGGGTGATTTTCAGGAATTTGCCGCCGTAGGAATCGCCCCCGTCTTTTTCGAAACCTCCGGAGGGCGAATCATTCCTCGGGTCCATTTACACTCGAGACGCCTTCCCGGCTTTGCCTGCCATTCGTTCGCTCAACGCATCGGACAGGGCCTTGATCAGCCGCTCGCCTTCCTTTTCCATCCCGTCCGGAATTCTGCTCACTCCGCAGATCACCTTGCCTATCCGGGTAAAGAACAAATGCTGATCGTATCTGTCCTTGATATGGTAACCGGAAGCGATCTTGGCCGGGATAAGCTTTTCCTGAAGATGAAAATCGAGAAGACTTTCGAGCATCTCTTCGGCTTCTTTCTCGGAAGAGGCGTCGACTAAAAAGGCGAGCGCTTCCTGGTCACCGACTTTGTACAGGGCCGTGAATCCGTCATGAAGGAAAGAGTGGCCCATGAAATTGTCTTTGATGTATCTTTCGCTTTGAAGGATCATGTTTTCCGAAGGGAAAACCGACAGCATGGCAGGTAATCCGGTCTTTTCTTTGACAGCCGAGGCGGTTTTTTCGGCTAATTGTCTGGCGACCGCGGCCGTATCTTCTCCGGCTCCGAAGGCAAGGATCTTCACGTAGTACCTTCCGGCCATGAAATTCAACGCTTCGCCTTCCTGATAGGCGGCGTCGCCGATTTCAACCGGAGGATTTCCCGGATAGCGCTCGGCGCTGAATATCCCGAATGCGTTCAGGCCGCTTCCCATATCGTAAATTTCGAGGCTCAAATTCGCCGCGGCATCCCTCGCCTGGCGGATGAACCTGACAACGAGCAGTTCCTGGAAATCGTAGCTGAGGTAGCTCTCGGCGGCTCCGTTTATGTACTCAAAGAGGTTATCGGGGAAAAACGATAAACGCTCTTCCTCGGTCCATGATTCCAGTTCGGGAACGAGGGCCGAAAGTTCCGGATTCACCATCCTGTCCTGGCCCGGCAAGGCCGAATGACCGGCTGAAACGGCCAGAATGATGACCATGACCGCAGGCATAACTGAAAAAAAACGCTTCGGCATCCGGGCCTCCGTAACTGAAACTTCCGACGATAATATAGACCGGGCCGGGCTCCTTGGCAAGCCCGGGCCCGGTTTTGTTGACAACCCAGGGGAAAACGGTCATTATGAGATATACAATGTCAAGCTCCCGTGTCGTCCTGATCAGGTCGAGGGGAATCCAACCGGGCTTAGGAAAGCTGGATACGGCCGCCATTCATTCGATGTTCGACCGGGGCTTTAAACTCCTGACCGGGCAGTCCAATGCGCAACAGGCCGTTTTCTCGATCTTTCGACCGGGAGAGCGCATCGGTATCAAAATCAATACTCTGAGTGGAAAAGAAGCCAGCACCCGGCCGGAACTCGCGACCGGCCTGGCCGAGTGGCTGGTTCAAGGCGGGCTCAAACCGGAGAACATCATCATCTGGGACAGAATGAACCGTGAGCTCCGGGATGCCGGGTACAGGCTTCGAACCGGCCGCGACGGGATCAGAATATTCGGGACCGACAGCGACGGAATCGGCCATGATCCGGAGCTCATCGGTCATCTGAACATAGGCAGCCTGTTTTCATCGATTCTCAAGAATATGGTCGACGCCTCCATAAGCCTGGCCATTCTGAAAGACCACTGTATAGCCGGCGTGACGGCGGGAATGAAGAATTACTACGGGGCCGTTCATAATCCCAACAAGTATCACGATACCGGTTGCAATCCTTATATCGCCGAGCTTTTCGACTCGCCTCCGGTCCGAAGCAAGCACAGGCTGTCGGTCATTGACTCCTTGATCGTCCAGTATCACAGGGGCCCGGCTTATAATCCCCGCTGGTCGGAAAAGTTCGACGGCCTCATCTTCAGCCTGGATGCCGTGGCCGCCGACCGGGTGGGCTGGAAGATCATCGAAAAACTTCGTTCTGCGGCCGGCCTCCCGTCTCTCCGGGACGAAGGCCGGGAACCTGCCTACCTTCATACGGCCGAAAAGATGGGACTCGGCAACGCCTCTGACAGTAAAATAGAATTGATCGAGGAAACAGTCTGATGAAACGCAGGCTTTTTCTCAAAAATGCCGCCGGAACGGGACTGGTAATCGGCACGCGCCTGCCCGAATTCTGCAGCGATTTGGCCCTGGCCGGTCCCCCGCCCAAGCTGTCTCATGTCGAGGCCAGATACTACCGGAAACTTCCCGACCGTGAAATAATCTGCGATCTTTGCCCTCGTAAATGCCGTCTGGGCGATAAGGAACGCGGCTACTGCGGAGTCAGAGAGAACATCGGCGGAACTTACTATACCCTGGTTTACGGCCGGCCCTGCAGCGTCAACCTGGACCCGATCGAGAAAAAGCCTTTCTTCCATTTTCTGCCCGGAACGACCACCCTTTCGGTGGCCACGGCCGGCTGCAACCTAAATTGCAAATTCTGCCAGAACTGGGAAATATCCCAGTTCAGGCCCGAACAGGTCGAAAACTTCGATTTGCCTCCCGAGCAGGTCGCCGTCCAGGCCGAAAAGAACCGCTGCTCAGCCGTAGCTTATACCTATACCGAACCCATCATTTTCTTCGAATACATGTACGATTCGGCGCTTGAAGTCCGCAAGAAAAAGATTCGCAACCTGGTCGTTACCGCCGGTTACGTCAATCAGGATCCACTGAATGATCTGCTTGAGGTCGTCGATGCGGTCAAAGTCGATTTGAAAGCATTCAGTGAGGATTTCTATAAAGAATACGTCAGGGGCGAGCTCAAGCCGGTTCTCGAAACGATCAAGACCGTGGCCAAAAGCCGGGCCTGGCTGGAAATAGTCTATCTCGTTATCCCGACTCTTAACGACAAGCCGGAGGAGATCAGGCAGACTGCCAGGTGGGTGAAGAACGAGGTCGGCGACCACGTCCCGGTTCATTTCTCACGTTTCCAACCGATGTATCTTCTCAAAAATCTCCCCCCGACTCCTGTCTCCACGCTCGAGCTGGCCAGGGAGATAGCTCTCGAGGAAGGTTTGAAATTCGTTTACGTAGGAAACGTACCCGGTCATGAGGGCGAGAATACCTTCTGCCCCGCCTGCGGCCGGAAAATAATCGGCCGGTTCGGCTACAGGATCGAAAACATGGACATCGTGGAGGGAAAATGCAGGTACTGCGGCCATCCAGTTCCCGGCGTCTGGAGCTAAAGGCTTCCACTCCTCCCTTCCTGCTCGGATTCATGGCCACTTCCTTCCAGGTGTATCTTTTGCGGGAGTTCTCCGCCCAATTCTACGGCAACGAGCTGAACTACGGTTTCGTCCTGGCCGCCTGGCTCCTCTGGGGAGGACTGGGGAGTCTGCTGGCCGGCAGGAGATCGAGACGCACTTCACCGGCCACCCTTGCTTTGATATACACGGTGATACAAATACTGCTCTTCGGAGGCTTTCTATTCCTCCGCTTTTCCAGGCATCTGCTCGGCCTTCTGCCGGGCGAGGCGGTCGGGATGACACCGGCCCTCGGTTACTCTCTTTTCCTATCGCTTCTCGTGAACTTTCCGCTCGGAGTCTGTTTCGTCGTCAACGCCCGCCTGCTCGGCGGTGACAGTTCCAGAGTCTATTTCCTTGAATCCCTGGGTGCGACTCTGGCCGGCGTCGGCGTCCATTTCGTGCTCATCCCTTATTTTTCGAATTGGACGGGGCTCGGCCTAGTTACCCTGGTATCCGGCCTGGCCGCTGTCCTGTCACTGAAGCCCAAACGCCCGGCGTTGCCCGTCGCGGCCACGATTCTCGTGGCCGGTCTATTCACGGCCGCCGATGTCCATACCCAGAAACTGGCCTGGCGACCTCTCAACCTGGTCCGGGCCGTCGACACCCGGTTCGGCAAGGTCCAGATTTTCAGGACCGACGGCCAGGTCACCTGTGCTGCCAACGGGCTGCCGGTTTTCTCATATCCCGATCCGGCCTCGGCCGAAGAGACGGTTCACTTCGCCATGGTTCAGAGGCCTGAGATGAGAAAGGTGCTGCTTATCGGGGGGAGCGCCGGTGGCGCCGCCGCCGAGATTTTGAAATACCCGCTGACGGAAGTCGAATGCATCGAACTCGACCCGGTCATGATCGAGACGGCCCTGGAGTATTTGCCGGCCGAGGCCCGGAAAGCTCTGGAAAATCCCAGGGTCAAATTAGTTTTTGACGACGGCCGACGATATATAAAAAAAGCAATCCCCGGCTATGACGCGGTCATGGTCTCGCTTCCCGAACCGGCCACGGCTCAGGTCAACCGGTTCTATACCCTGGAATTCTTCATGGAAGTAAAACGCATCCTGGCCGAGGGCGGAGTATTCAGTCTCACTGTCGCTTCGGCCGAGAATTATATAAGCCCCGATCTCGGCCGTTTCCTGGCCGGTCTGAACCGGACGTTGAGCCTGGTCTTTTCCGAGGTCGAAGCCGTGCCCGGAAGCAATAATGTCTTTCTGGCCTCCGACGAGCCGCTGAGCATTGATCCGCTTTTCATAGCCGGGAAACTCGAAACATCCGGCGTAAAGAACGTCTTCGTCAACCGTGAGATGCTGCCTGCCCGGCTCAATCCGCTCCGGACCGAATATCTAAAAGCCAAATTGGACCGTGACGATCTCCCGGTCAACCGGGATTTCACGCCGGTTGGATACTTTTTCCACTCGATCTGGTGGGCGGCCCAGTTCAAAGGCCCCGAGGCCGGCCTGCTGCGCTTCTTCGCCGGTCAGCCTCGCGGCCGGATACTCGATCTCCCCCTGCTCCTTTTCGCCCTGCTATTGATACCATTTGCCGCCGCCCGCAGGAACAGGCCGTCTGCTTACCTGGTGCCGGTAGCCGTACTGGGCATCACTTCAATAGTCGTCGAGATGTCGGTGATAATGATTTTCCAGGCCTCCTTCGGGTATCTTTACGGCCGTATCTCGCTTCTGCTCGGACTGTTCATGGCCGGGTTGTCAGCCGGCTCCTTCATCGCCATCAAAAGCCGGTCGAACCTCGGGCGAAGGCTGCCGGCAGTTCAGGCTCTCAAAATCCTGCTTCTCATATTCATCCTGTCCGCGCTGGACCGGCCGCTGGCCGAATTCCTGCCGTTTACCTTTCTTTTTCTCGAAGGCGCCCTTTGCGGCTATCTTTTCGTGGCCGCCAACCGGACCTTCCAGAAAAGCGCCGACCATCCCGGAGCCGCCTATGCAGTCGACCTTCTCGGCTCCTTCTTCGGAGTGCTGATCGCCTCTTCGATTATCATCCCCTTATGGGGAGTGCCCGCCCTGACCATCCGTCTCATATGGCTGAACCTCATCTGCCTCGCCTTCATCCTTGTCTCGTTCCGGACGAAAACTGCTTAAAAATTAATTAATTCATCATCTTATCAGGCGTTCAGGCGGGGTCAATTATTTTCTTCTAGAAATGTCATTTGATTTTCCATTTTTCAT
>Ga0172363_10000105_pt1 | contig 49792 bp, 45 predicted proteins | sample LakKivs2_kivu2a2_FD_114541 | JGI IMG/M metagenome (GOLD analysis project Ga0172363, IMG submission 114541) | Sediment microbial communities from Lake Kivu, Rwanda - Sediment s2_kivu2a2 | ecosystem: Environmental > Aquatic > Freshwater > Lake > Sediment | place: Rwanda: Western Province, Lake... | reverse complement strand
ATTACTCCAGCCTTCAACATTGCACTCCCCATCGACGTTCCAACCTACAGCTACCACGGTTCCATCAGATTTGAGCCCGACAGTATGGTAATATCCTGCAGCAACCTGAACAATGTTGCTCCATCCTCCTACGGCGCATTGTCCAGTGGAGTTGGTGCCCTGAGCGACAACGGTGCCATCTGATTTAAGTTCCACAATATAGTCGCAACCCGCTGCCACCATCGGCTCCAGGCATGGTTGCGGTGTGGGCGTGGGTGACTGTGTGACGCCTGAATGCGTGGAGCCGCTCATTTTTTTGCAGCTGACGCCGCCGGCAGCCGGCAGCACTAATACTGAAATCATCATTGTAATAAGAAGAAGCGCCTTCCACTTCATCGGCATGTACCTCCCTGACATATTTCACCCGGCCTCACAGTCCGTTTCTGCTGAAGTCCTGTCATACTCCATACTCAGCTTCACGTATACATGACATTCACTGCCTGGAAAAATCTTACGTTCCTATTTCGCTAATTGTAACAATCGCCGCTGTCATAGTTGCAGGCCTCATTATCGCAGGCGCTATCACAGTGGCCGTTCCCCTTCATTGTTATATAACATCCCGGCGCACAGGAGGGGAAAGGCGCCATCGTTGGCCCGGCGCAATCCCCCCCGTCATAGCTGCAGGCTGGGTTGTTGCAGGCGCTATTGCATATGCCGTTGTGAACCCAACCAGCCAAGCAGCCGGGCGCACACTCTGATAAATATGGCGTAGGGGTTGGCGTAGGAGCAGGAGTCGGCGTTGGTGTTGGGGTAGGGGTCGGCGTCGGTGTGGGTATTGCCCTCCGTGTCGGTGTCGGCATTGCTCTCAGTGTTGGTGTAGGGGTCGGTGGCGTGCAGTCGCCGCCATCGAAATTGCAGTACGAGTTATCGCACGCGGCATCACAATGGCCATTGCCTATTTGATGTGTGTAGCAATCTTGGGCACATTGGTTGCAGTCTCCATTATCATAATTGCAGGCAAACATGAAGCAGGCATTATCACATGTACCATCCCCGATCATGGAGGGGTAGCACCCCGGTGCGCACAATGTAGGGGTAGGGGTGGGTGTAGGTGTAGGAGTTGGTGGCGTGCAGTCGCCGCCGTCGTGATTGCAGTACGCGTTGTTGCAAGCTGGTTGGCATGTGCCGTCGCCTACATCGGAGTAGTAGCAGCCAGGGGCACACTGCGATGGGGTTGGTGTTGGTGATGGTGGCGTGCAGTCGCCGCCATCATAGTCGCAATCAACGTTGTTACAATCTTCGTCGCACACGCCGTTCCCGACACTGTCTGGGTTGCAGCCTGGTGCGCAATTGACGTACTCGGTGCAATCGCCGTTATCATAGTTGCAATCAATGTTGTTACAGGCATCGTCGCACACGCCGTTCCCGACACTGTCTGGGTTGCAGCCTGATGCGCAAATATTTTCAGGGCAGTCGCCGTTATCATAGTTGCAATCAATGTTGTAACAGGCTTGGTCGCATGCCCCGTTCCCGATGTTCTCGTAGTAGCAGCCCGGGGCACACTCGCCTGTACCTCCCGTATCATTATTGCACCCGGCGCCGATTGCTGCGGCCGATCCCAGTACCAACACCATAAAAAGAAAAAGCGCTGTCCACTTCATTTGCCGTCATCTCCTTTTATGCTATTGTCAGAACCTATATTCATGTCTCTATTTCAAATAGCTCAGCGCCTGCTCAGCCAGCCCCCGCACCGTATCGTCAGCATCAGTGGCAAGCTGTGACAATAGAGGGCGTGCCCTTGAAGCTACCCCCGGGAGGCTTCTGGCATTCCATGCCCAGTAGCTGGCGACGAGTTCTCGGTTTGCGGCATCGGAATGCTGTGCCAGCTTTTGCTGTATATCGAGGACGATGTCGTAGTCCTGCCTGTTTCTCAGCACCCAGTCCACAACCCTGTTGCCCAGGGACCAGCCTGCGTCTCTCTCAACCTGCGTGTTTCCGTCTTTTAGAAGATTGACTAGCAGGGGGATGGCTCTCTCAATCAGCTGTAGCTCCGGACTGGGGACATCATCGACTTTATCTGATGGGACATTCACGATTGCCAGCGCTACATCGCTGCGAACCTGCGGATCGCTGTCGCCGAGCATGTCCAGAACTCTCCCGCCCTTTTTTTAACCATACTCCAAGACTGCGGATATATCGCGGCGCTCCAGCAGAGAACCTGGGCCGCGCGTCCTCGAATGCGGGCATCTTCATCCCATAGCAGGTCTGCAATATTGGAGAAGAGTCTATTTACCTCCACGTCCTGTGGCGCTGCTGAAGCGGAATGCACCCCCCTATTCTGCATCAAGGAATACACTTCTTCAGCGATGCTCCCCTCGCTCAGGAGGTTGCGTACGTCTGATCTGTCTTCGCTATGCTGTTTCAAAAGTCTCTGTCCGTTATCACTAGGGTACAACTAGGAAGGAATCTATATCCTGCCGCAGCCTTTGTCTATCGCCAAAAGGATGAATTTATGTAATCCTTTTTGTAATCCTTATAGAAACCAGGGGCCCTAATAACCTTAAAGGGGATAATTAATATAAGGGGGATACCACTAGCATTGTGTATGCAGAAGCGACCTATTGTGTTGTCATGTGTAGAGATCGGTGTGATATCAGCCTGTATAGAGGGATAGTGAGAATCTTATACCTGTAATTTTGCCTGAAGCTCGTGTGCTTTGCGTAGCCAGTAGTCCATACCCATTCTGCGGAATTCGCTTTCGGCTTTCTTCAGACTTTCAAGCGCCTCATCTTTATTGCCCTTATTAGTGAAGAGCTCGCCCAGATAGAATTGACCCATGGCATGCCATGGCCTCATCTCAAACTCATTAAATATCTGCATGCCTGAGATAATGGATTGCTCAGCCTTAAGATAATCCGGATTCTCCATCTTGGACAGAGTCCGAGCTAGTAGTACCAACGCACACCCCTCGCTTCCCCGAGATTCATTTATCTGTGCTATCCTTATACATTCTTCAAGGGCACACCGCGCCTCGGGGAAGCGGCCATCCTCGATCGCAACCCATCCCTTGGCCCAGAAGAAATTGCATAGGTAAGGGTTGGCGCCGCTTTGCTGCTGCAGGGCAAGCCCGTTTTCTATGCATTCCATGGCCCTCCGGCAATCCCCTAGCAGCATATGTGTGATTCCGAGTGAACCCCAGCAGGCTCCAAGAATCATGGAGTTGCCGACATTCTTTAGTGTCGGTAGAGACTCATTTAGGTACTGAAGCGCTAGTTCGCAATCTCCTTTGTAATATAACGATGCCCCGCAAACCTCTAAGGCAATAGCCACAGCAGCTGTATCATTTATTTTACGTGCATAGGCCAGGGACTTTTCTAGGACTAATTTGGACTTCTCGAACTCGCCCATCATAGCCAGCGCTGAACCGCTCCAGGTCAATAGCGTGCAATAGGCGTTTTCGCTACAAATACCTCCGGAGTACACTGACTCTCTGCCGGTTTTCTCCAGAAGCGGGCAGGCTGCATTGGCTACCTCGACGAGCTTCTTAAAATTGGCGGTAGCCAGAAAGGCCTGGACAAGGTTTATAGCCACAGGAACTACCAAATCCGGAGCCTCGGCATCAGCGGCTTGATAAAATGCTGTCTCCATTTCCGTCAGCCCCAGTTCAGGTTGCCCGTGGACCATATGGTACCAGCCTAGATTGCTACAGGCCGTTGACTTGCTGACTTCATCGTTCAACGAATCAGCCAGCTTCACAGCTTCTTGACAGTTCTTCAGAGATCCCTCGGGATAATCCAGACTCCTCAGTGGCCGATCCATGGCCAGACGGAGCTCCAACTGCTTTTTCAGGTTGTCCTGGCTTTCATCCTGTTTCTGTAGAGTATCTAATGCCTGCTGGTAAAGGTGCAGAGCTTCTGTATTCGATGATCTGCGGGAGGCCTTATCGCCCGACAGCTTGAGGTAGTGACATGCCTGAACCAGGTTCTGGCCCCTAAGATTGTGATAGGACAAAAACTCGTAAACCTCCTCGAGCCTGCCCCTGTATTGCTGCTCGAGGGCCTGCGCTATACTCTGGTGAATCTCCCTTCTGTATTTGCGAGGCAGGCTGTGGTAGGCTCCCTCTTGAATCAGGACGTGCTTGAACATATAGCGCGGCTCTGGAAACACGCTTTGCTGACAGAGGAAGTCGGCGCTCTGGAGCCTCAGCAAGCAGTGCTTGAGATTCTGTTTATCACGGGCTATCGCTTCCAGCGTCTTATAGCTGAATTCCCTGCCGATTACCGAGGCCGTTTGAGCAACGTATTTCGCATCGGGGTCCAGCCTGTCTATACGGGCTGCGATAGTATCCCGGATGGAGCTGGGGATCTTGATTTGTGAAGGGTTCATGTTCATGACGTAACAATTATCTCTCTTGTCGATGCAGCCGTTCTCCAACAGGCTGCTGATCATCTCCTCAAGGAATAGGGGATTGCCGCCGCATCGATCGATAATAAACTGCTGCAGATCGGGGGATGGTTTCCCTTCGCCGAGAATAGATTGAGCAAGATCAGCGCTGGCCTGCGCAGGGAGCTCGTTGAGCCTGATTTGACTATAGTTAGACCGGCCCGCCCAGCTGTGGCTGTACTCAGGGCGGTACAGCATGATGAAAAGTATGCGAGCGGCGCTGAGCGAATCGATGAGATAGCTCAGCAGTTCCTCGGAGGTCTTGTCGATCCATTGGCAGTCTTCGATCACGCATACGATGGTTCTGGCTCTGCTATCTAGAAGGAGCAAGTCCCTGACAGCTTCAAAAAGCCTCTCCCTTTTCTTCATCGGTTCGAGTTTCATATACTCGTTATCTGCGACAGCCAAGGCTAGAATGTCCTGGAGCGGCGCTAGCGCGGTCATGAGGCCTTCATCCAGCGCGGTTATCTTGGCCTTCATCTTGTTACAGATAACCGGTTCACTGTCTACCTCTACAATGCTGAAATAGCATCTCAGGGATTGAAGGAACGGCAGAAAAGGCACGGAGTCTCCGTGGTGGATGCAACTTCCCTCAAGACAGGTTGACCGATCATGGGGAAGCTCCTCAATGAATTCCGCTAGAAGCCTCGATTTCCCGATACCGGCCTCGCCCAGGATGCCGATGACTTGTCCCGATCCCTCCTCGGCCCTGGCGTAGGCCTCCTTTAGGGCTTCGATTTCTCTATCCCGTCCCACGAACCTCTTCAGACGGTGGGCAACGGCCGACTGTGGCTTAATTGTTCCCGGACTGTGCTCTAGGAGCAGATAGGTTTTGACCGGCTCTTCCTCTTTAATGCGCAATTGGCCCAGCGGTTCAAAACTGAACTCGTTTTTGATCAACTGATATGTATTATGGGTCACCACGATTGCGCCTGGCTGCGCCGTGTCCTGCGCCTTCACGGCCAGGTCGGATGTGATGCCCGTCCGTATGTAATTCGTATTGGCATCATCGCCCTTTCCCTCCACCAGCACGTCGCCGCTGTTGACACCGAGCCTGGCATCTATCCGGATTCCACTCTTGCGAACCTGATTTCCATATTGTTTCGCATGTTCTGAAATGGACAGAGCGGCATTTAGTGCCCTCTGTGGAGCGTGCTCTTTGATCCCGGGCACGCCGAAGAGCGCGATGAAGCCGCTGCTCCTGAACCAGACCACAGTCCCCTGGTGGCGACGCACTTCATTTGTCATAATATCAATAGCGTCTTCTATGAGTTCTTCTGGCTTCTCGGTCATTATCGACTTCGGTATATCGCTATGCCAATCAAGTTCAAGAGATAGCGCTGTCGCTTGCTTGTATTCACCGGTCACCGGTTCGATTACTGAAGATTCCTGTCGCGGGCTTAATGTTGTGTCAGCGAAGCTTGGCTCTGTGACATCGAGCGCTGGTGATACCATATTATAATTGGGTGACGCATTCATTTGTCTGCGGGTAGCATAGTTGCTCAAATCACGCCGGCTGCGGAGGGCCAGTTTCCCCCGAAGGCGATGGATGTGGGTTTTAACGGTATTCAGACTGACGACCAGCCGTTCAGCTATCTCGATATTGCTCAACCCCTGACCAAGCAGGTCCAGGACCTCCTCTTCTCGGGAACTGAGATTAGGTCTGGCCTTGATCTCCTGGAGCTCCTTCATCAGCCGGAGGGCGATGCTTGGCGAAAGTACTACTTCACCTAAGGCGGCTCTCTTTATGGCCCAGGCTATCTCTGTATGGGGGCTGCTCCTCATCATATACCCCTGCGCTCCAGCGGAGAGCGCCTGAAGCACGTCGTCGTCTCGCAAGGAGTCTGCGATGATAACGATCATAGCTAGGGGGATTGTCTCTCTAATCCTGGCAATTGCCTTGTCACCCTGGCGCAGGGCCAGGTTCAGGTCCATGAGGATGACACGCGGTTTGAGTTGAAGAGCCTTATTAATGGCTTCGGGGCAGTTGCATGCCTCGCCTACAACGGTGATGTCGGGCTCGGCCTTCAGCATTCTGACCAGCCCGACACGGAAAGCTTCCTGAGCATCGGCTATAAGTACTGTTGCCGGCGACACCCTGGTGTCTCTCTCCGATCCGTCACATCACCACCGCGATAGGACCGCCCCTCTCATCTATAGCTTGTTCTACGTTTCCCTTAAGATTTGCCTGTTGTAATTGTGATGGATAACCCGCAGTTCGCCGTTAGCCTAACGATGGTCTCAACTCACAACTCTTAAGGGCGGTCAATCAATACCTAGAATGGCGGGATTCATTCAAACACAATTATCAGAGTTTGTCAAATATAGAACAGCTTTGGGTCTGTAAAGGAATTCCAAATGGAAAGAGTGAAAGATATGACATCCCCGCTTTAACAGTTACTTATCGGTCGAGCTACTTTATCCTGGACGCCATCTCCCTGCCGAAATCGGCGCACTTCTCTATCTCGCCATCGTCCGGCACGAACTTGAAAGCCAGTTTGGAATCGATAAGCTCGACGCCGGCCTGTTCAAGCTCCTGCTGCACGGCCTTGACCCCGCCGCCGCCCCAGCCGTGCGAGCCGAAGGCCGCCCCGATCTTGTTCTTGGGTTTGAGACCCTTGAGATAGCACAGGAACTCGGCAACGGAGGGGAACATGCCGTTGTTCAGCGTGGGCGAGCCGATAATGAGGGCTTTGGCATCCAGCACTTCTTTTATTACATCACTCTTATCGGAAGCCGTCAGGTTGAAGAGCTTAACGTCGACGCCCTCGCCGATCATGCCCCGCGCGATGGCCAGCGCCATCTTTCCTGTGCTGCCCCACATCGTATCGTAGATGACAAGCGCTTTGGGCAACGTCTCGCCTTTGCCCCACTTGGCGTAAAACTCGACAATGTCTTTTATATGCGAGCGCCAGATGATGCCGTGGCTAGGAGCGATCATATCTATCTTAATGCCGCCGAGCTTGTTTACCGCTTTCACGATTAGATCCCCAAAGGGCATCAGGATATTGGCGTAGTATTTCGATGCCTCCTGCATCACCACGCTCATGTCGACCTCATCGTCGAAGCGCTGCGAGGTGGCTATGTGCTGGCCGAAGGCGTCCATGGAGAATAACAGTTTGTCTTCGACAAGATAGGTGCACATGGAATCGGGCCAGTGCAGCATCGGCGTAGGGATGAAAGCCAGCTTTCTTCTACCTAAATCGATAGTGCTGCCCTCTTTCACTACGATCGGATTCCAGTTCTGATGAAATGTCTTTGCCAGCCCGTTCTCGCCGAACTTCTCCAATGTCACCAGCCTGGCGTTCCTGGCATCCCGCAGCGCCATCGGCAGCGAGCCGGAATGGTCCATCTCAACATGATTCGATATCACATAGTCGATCTTGTCGAACGAGATGATCTCACGCACACGCGCCGCCATCTCATCATAGAAAGGGGCTTTCACCGTATCGATCAGGGCGATTTTTTCATCGATGACAAGATAGGCATTATATGTCGTTCCGCGGTGTGTGGAATAGCCGTGGAAATTCCGCACGTTCCAGTCTATAGCACCTACCCAGTACACGCCATGGGCCAGCTGCACTTTGGTCATAATCAAACCTCTGTATTTTGTTTATCGTGTAGCAGCGCGTTTATTTCTTGCACTTCTTTCTGGGCTTCTTCTCAGATGTCTTTTTCTTCTTCTCGCTACCTTCGGCGCACGGCTCGCAGCAGAACGTCACTCCGCCCGTCTCGTAGCCTTCCGATGCGATAATACAGCCGCAAGTGGGACAAGTCTTCTTAGCCATTTTATCCTCCTCCTATCGTCGATTATCGGCTATTTGCCGACCTTCTCGAACTGGTCCTTGCTGGCCCCGCAGACAGGACACACCCAGTCGTCGGGCAGCTTTTCAAAAGCGGTCCCAGGAGGGATGTTGCTCTCGGGATCGCCCAGCTTGGGATCATACACATAACCACAAACGCCGCATTTATACTTTGACATATCGATACTCTCCTCCTTGAGACTTATTAACTTTCTTCATCAACCCCCTGACCCCCAATCTTTGGGGAGGTTTGGGTTGGGGGACACCCCCAAATCCCTCGGCAGGAGATTTCTCCTGCACCTCTTCTTTAAACACTACCTATATTAAGCTTTATTGAAAGACGGCGCGGTCTTGGGTGTGGTGCCGCGCTTCACCATATGATAGTAAGCATAGGTCATGGGCTCTCCCTCCGCCAGCACCTCGGCGCCGACCAGCTCGCCGACGAAAATGGTATGCGTTTTTACATCGACCGAATCGATGACCATAGCCTCGAGGTAACCGAGCGTGCTGTCCAGAATGACAGGGGCACCGCTCTGCCCCAGCTTGTACTTGATGCCATCGAACTTGTTCACGTCCCGCCCTGACTTGAAGCCGAACCCGCCGATGAGCTTGAGCGGCGCCGTCTGTGCCAGGATAGAGGCCGTGAAGACCTTGCTCTCTTTGATGAACTCATACGTCAGGTTCTGCTTGTTGATACACACCGATATAATCGGCGGTTCGGAGGCGACCTGCACCACGCTGTTGGCCGTCTGGCCGTTGATCTTATCGCCTTTCTTGGAGCAGATGATATACATGCCGTAGCTGATCAGATATAAAGCCTTCGCGTCCATCACAACTCCTTTTCCATTAGATGCTGCTCATCACTAAGCTGCATCAACCCCCTGTATCCTCCACTCTTGGGGGAAATAAGAGTGGGGGGACACCCCCAGTTCCCCCGCCAGAGGGAGCGCCCTCTGGACTTCCCAATCGTCTATTTCACACGGGCCTCGACCGCGTCCCAGTTGATGTTCTTGAAAAAGGCTTCGATGTAATCGGCGCGCTTCAAGCCGTAGTCCAGCATGAAGGCATGCTCAAACACGTCCATCACCAGTATGGGACGGCAGCCCGCGGGATGACCGCCATCGTGCTCGCTGATCCACTGGTTGAAGAACCAGCCGTTGGTATCGTCCTGGTAGAGGACAACCCATCCGATGCCGCGCATGGCGCCGGTGGCCCTGAAATCCTTCTCCCACCCCTCCACGCTGCCATAGGCCCCCGGCAGCAGCTTGGCCAGCTTCCTAGATTTGCTCATAGCACCCTTCCCGCCCAGGTTCTCAAAATAAAGCTCATGCAGTCGCATACCGTTGAACTCCCAGCCGAAGCGGCGCTTCATCTCGGCATACTCCGGCGTAGCCGCCTTGCCCTCCTTCAACATCGCCTGCAGTATATCCCAGTCCTTGTTTGTATTGGTCACATAGCCCTGATACAGGGCGAAATGGTTCTTGAGCAGCGCCTCGCTGAATCCGCTCATCCCTATAAGCTTCCCGTAATCCTTAGCAGCGTACGGCATGATTCTATCCTCCTTCAGTTTGATCGGCAATAAGTCCCCCTAATCGTGCTCCTCGAAACTCTTGTCCTGGGTGCGATCGTTCTGGCGCAGCCACTCCACGAGCATGGCCACATGCTCCTTCTCCTCATCCGAGTTATGCTGCAGCACCTTCTTCAAGGACACGTTCGATGTCTCCGCGATCCTCTGTTCGTAGCGGTTTATCGCATCCAGCTCCTCCCGTATCGACTCCCTGGCTATGGCCCAGTCTTCAATCTTTACCGACATCTTAAGCCTCCTTCTTACTCAATTCACCGAGTATGCGTGTCCAGTTATCCACATGGCGCTGTTCATCGCCGATGTTCTTCTTTATCAGCGCAGCGGACTTCTCATCGAAATTGACCTTCTGCAGGAAAGCCCCATAGTCCCTGACCGCCTTCTTCTCGACCCAGATATTGGTCTTCATAACACGTTTCTTGCCCATAAGTCGAGTTACTGTACCGATCATCATGCCGCCCAGCGCGAAGAACCAGCCGATGAAGGAACCCCTCCCTTTCAGATCGGCGACCCTGGACTTGAGGCCGTCCGCGTGTTCCTGTTCATTGGCAATGGCGGCTTTAAATGTTTCATAAATGGCAGAGTTGGCTTTAAAAGCTCCCGCCTGCGCCTTATATATCGCAGTGGCCGCCCTCTCTATGTTGTACATGGTATTCAATGAACCGATTACGTTGCTCATACCACCTCCTGAGAATTATTTCGCCAGCTTCTTGCCGAGCTCATAAGCATCCTTCATCGCCGTGGGATGCTTCTTAATCTCGCCTTTTCTATCCACCCCCCGTACCAACAGCTCATCCGAATAATCGACATCCATGACATCGAACATGCACTTCACCGTCAGCTTCGCTCCGTCGAATAAATTAGCGCCCTTCGTCGCGCCCACCGCGATGAAGGCACCCTTCCTCCCCCGCTTCGCTGGCTCCTGCTTCAGGACATACTTCCTGGCCCAGAACACCTGGCAGCGATCCACCAGGGCCTTGAGCTGGGCCGGAAGTCCGTAGAAGAATATCGGGGAGCCGATTATCACGGCGTCAGCTTCATCCAGGCTTTCATAGATATCGTCCATGTTGTCATGTATGACGCAGTTGCCATCCATGCTGCACCCATTGAACTCGCCGCATGGCGAGATATCGAGCTCGTCGACCACGATCTTCTCGGCAAAGGCACCGGCATCGCGGGCGCCCCTGAGCGCCTCGTCCATAAGCGTATCCGTGTTACCCCCCATCCTGGGGCTGCCCATAATACCTAATATTTTCATTCAGACTCCATCGAACGATGTGATAAAATCGACGTTCATAAACGCTGTAGGTACTTATGCGCCTGCAGCGCCGCTTTGGCCCCCTCGCCCGCCGAGATAACTATCTGCTTCTCCGGCACGTTGGTCACATCCCCGGCGGCGAACAGGCCGGGCACATCGGTCTCGTTGCGGCAGTTGACCACGATCTCGCCCTGTGCATTGAGAGCGGCCAGCCCTTTGACCAGCTCCGAGTTCGGGCTCAAACCTATCTCTACGAAGATACCGCTGAGGTCGAGTTTTTTCTTCTCTCTGCTCTTCAAATCCCGAATCTCTATTCCGTTAACCAACTTATCGCCCGATATCGACAGCACCTCATGCTCCAGGAATTCAGTCATATTACCGGCTGCCCGAACTCGCTCCACTAATATCTGGTCGCCGGTGAAAGGTGTGACGGATACAACGTAAACATGCTCGGCTATCTTCACCATATCGTCTATGGCCTCCAGCGCCGCATTGCCACCGCCTATAACCGCTACCTTCTGGCCGGAGAAAACAGGGCCGTCGCACACGGAGCAATAGGTAACCCCCTTACCCTTGAACTGCTCCTCCCCGGGGACGCCGAGCTGGCGCGGCCTCTTGCCGGAAGCCACGATAACGGCCTTGGCCTGAAATTTCTCGCCGCCATCCGTTGTCACTCCAAACCCGCCATCGATGCGAATGACGGAGATAGCTTGCGGCCCTATTTTCTGCTCCAGCGGGAACTGCTTCACCTGCTCCTCGAACTTGGACATGAGCTCGAAGCCCTCGATATATTGGTAGCCCATGTAGTTCTCGATGCGACCCGCCCACATAGGCTGCCCGCCTAAATCCTTGCTTATCAGCACGGCATCCAGCCGCTTGCGCGCGGCATACACCGCCGCGGTCATCCCCGCCGGTCCTCCGCCTATAACTATCAGTTCATGCATAGTCTTACAGATAATTGTTTCAGTTTTATTACTTTATGCCGAGCTTCTCTTTTAACACGGGCTCATTGAAGCCGACAACAATCTCGCCGTCGATAAATATCGTGGGCACAGCCGTCTGAGAAGACTTCTTTACCATCTCATCGCGGGCGGCATGGTCCTGAGCTACATTGAAATCCGTATAGGGAATCTTGTTGGCGTCAAGCCACTGCTTGGCCTTCCTGCACCAGGGGCAGGTGGGGGTTGAATAGACCTTTACTTCTTTAGCCGCCATACGTCCTCCTTATTAAGCACAGTTTTTTAGTATCGCGAGGATTTACGGTAGCAAGTTTATAATGTGTCGCCAGCCGTGTATGCGACTTTTGTCTCACATGACCGACAGAAGAAATTCAGTCAGTAAGTCGCAATATACCCGCTGGGAAAGCTGTTGTCAACAGGTTTTAATCAATCTCCCGCGACACCCGACCATCAATGAAAAAATCTTATAGGGGCAATTGCTGAATTGCCCCTACAGCGACCATGCCTGTGCTATAATGAGCCATATATGGCCACCCTTTAAATTCCAGCAATGATGAGGGTACGTTCTTGTCTAGTATATTAACCAAAAAAACAGCTAAGATTGCTTTACTACTATTTGGGCTATTACCATTTATATCAATCATCCTGGCATTAGCGGTATACGGACCTGGTAGACATCATATTGATAGCCTATTTTTTTCAGTTTTATTCACATTATCATTTACTTCAATTTTTGGAATATTTGTTCTCTACTTAATTCATGCCTGTAGGAATAAGTACATTGTTAAGCATCAGAAATACCTCTGGATAGTGTTATTATTATGTGGAAATTTCGTCGCCTACCCCTTCTATTGGTATTTGCATGTCTGGAAGGTGCCTAATAAAGACTGTCCGGTGGGCAACACCCACTAATTGTATTTAAGGGAAGTTCGAAGCGTACCCTACTCAGGATTCGAGGTTTTCTCAGCCATCGCCGTCACCCTGTAGTGCCCCGGCCTCTCTTTTTTAAAGAAGCGCTTGTTGTGGTAGATGGTGGAGTATATCAGCCCTCTGATGTGTTCGCGGTCCTTTGAGATGCCGGCCTCCAGTAATATCTGGGTGGCATTGGCGGCAACGAGTATCCCGTTATTGGCCGCCGCGATCTCAAAGAGGGCGTTGCGGATGGATTTCTTCTTCAGATTCTCCGGATCGATGGTATTGCCGAAGCCGCTGATGCCGCGGATGCGCCTGTCGTAGTCCAGCGACCGCTCCAGGGCCTTCCTGTAATCGGTCCAGCGCGCCAGCTCCTCCTCGGCCTGCTTCTGCTGCTCGATAGCTTTCCGCAGACGCGCTACGGTCTCCTCCTCCCACGTGCTGGCCCCGAGCACCCGGCGCTGCTCGCTCTCCTTCTTGATACGGGTCAGCGTTGCCTCCTCCCACTTTATCTGCTGCTCACCCAGCTCCTTCAGCCGCGCCAGGGTCTCGGCCTCGGCCTTGAGCTGTTGCTCCCTCAGCTGCTGTATGCGATCAGCTTTGTCTTTGTCCTTGATGTCAGCCATTTGTAGCCCCTATTTTCGATTATCGTGTAGGGGCGACCCTCGTGGTCGCCCGCCGAGGGCAGGCACAAGACCTGCCCCTACGGAATACGGGACACCCCTTTTAAAAACCAAATCCCACCCATAACTTGCCATCATATTGCTATCTTTTCTACTGTTTTTTGAATCACATTTTATGTTAGGCTGATAGCACACGAAGTTAAAACGGTCGACTTGCACTTTAATATTCTAACACAGCAACCTGATTTTGCAACTGTATCACCAGTGTCGTCAGAACGACATAAAGGTCGAAACAGCCCTCGACACGAACGAAATCGAGGGAATATCGTTAGCGAGGAGCCAAGCAAATGGCAGAGGAATCTAGAACAACAATTGGCGGCATCCCCATCAAGTCTGTGTACACTCCGGAAGACGTTAAGGACATCGACTATAAGAAGGAAATCGGCAACCCCGGCGAATATCCATTCACCCGCGGCATCTACAGCGGCTCAAAGGGCGTCATCTTCGGGCAAAGGCCGGTGCTGGGCTTCGGCCTGCCGGAGGAGACCAACAAGCGTATTAAGTATCTATTGCAATTCGGCATGGCCTCGCCCAGCGGCATGCCTAGCTATAACCTGACCATGGACATGTGCAGCGCCTACGGCTATGATTCCGACGATCCTCGCATGGCACAGTGGGTCGGGGTGAACGGGCCGCCGTGCAATTCCATCGTCGATAGCGAAATGATAATCGATGGAATACCTATCGAGGGGGTGTATCATGGTGCCCTGTCATATGCCCCCAACTGGCGCGTAGCCCACTATATCGCCATAGCAGACAACCGCAGCATCCCGCGTAAGAACATCGCCGGGGCCACGCTTAACGACTCGCTGCACGGCCCTATCGGGGAGGGCGTCCACCTCTTTCCGCTGCGGGGCTGCCTCAGACTGATCGTCGACACGCTCAAGTTCGTCACAGAGGAGATGCCCTACTTCCGCGCCAGCGATGTGCAGGCTTATTCGAGCCGCGAGGCTGGCTGCACCGCAGCCCAGGAGGCCGCCTTCGCCATCGCCGACCAGATGGAGGTAGTCAAGGGTTGTATAGAGAAAGGGCTGGACATCGATGAGATGTCCAAGCACCTCACTTTCTTCTTCGCCTGCTACAGCGATTTCTTCGAAGAGGTGGCAAAGTTCCGCGCTGTGCGCAAGGTCTGGGCCCAGATTATGCGCGAGCGCTTCCATGCCAAGAGCGATAAGAGCCTGCGCATGCGCATCCAGGTGAAGACCTCCGCCAGCACGCTGCCGGCACAGCACCCGCAGCTGAATATATTCCGCTCCGGCGTGCAAGCGCTTTCGGCCATATTCGGAGGCGCCAGCGGCTTGAATATCACCTGCATGGACGAGGCCTTCAGCGCACCTACGGAGGAATCGGCTCGCATCGCGCTGCTCACAGGTAAGGTCATAGAGCACGAGACTGGCATCGCCAATGTCGCCGACCCGCTCGCCGGCTCCTACTACGTCGAGCGCCTCACCCAGGACATGGAGGACGCCATCTGGAACTACCTCAAGAAGATCGATGATATGGGCGGCTACATAGCGGCCATCGAACGCGGGTACATTCAGCGCGAGATCGCCAACGTCAATATCAAGGAGTCACACGACCTTGACAGCGGCAAGAAGATCGTCGTCGGCCTGAACAAGTACCAGCCGGAGGATTCTGAGACCGACCCGATAGAGATCTTCGATCAGGACCCGACGCCGACGGTCAAAGAGATGACGAAACGGCTGAAGAAGCTGCGAAAAGAGCGCGATAACGCCCGCGTCAAGGATATACTGGCGCAGTTCAGGGAGGCCGCCCGCGGCGACGGTTACCTCATGCCGATAATGGTCGATGCGGCGAAGGCACTATGCACAACTTCGGAGATTTTCGGTGTACTCAAGGAAGAGCTGGGCGAGGATCACACCTGTTTAATCCCGCCGGACTGGGCCAAGGGCGCCTAGCGAAGGGAGCAGATGAAGTGAGAAAGGATAGAAAGATACGAATCCTGCTGGCGAAGGCCGGGCCCGATACTCATGTCAGGGGCATCTCCATCCTGATGTCGCGGCTGCGCGACGCCGGCATGGAGACGATATATACGGGTTTATACCAGTCGCCTGAGACCATTGTTAACGCTGCGGTGCAGGAGGACGTGGACTTCATATTTCTGAGCAGCCATCTCGGCAGACATTTAGCTCTGGCTCAGGATATCATGGCCCTGCTCAAGAAGAAGGGCGTGGAAAAACGCATAGCGTTAGCGGTCGGTGGCGTGATACCCAAGCGCGATTTCGCTACGCTCAAGGAGTTGGGGGTCGCCGGGGCGTTCCAGCCTCATACGCTGGTGAACATTGTAATCGATTTTGTCAATAACTATGTAGTTAAGGCCGATAAGAAGGCTGGGTAATATTATTGAACAACTTTGTTAGGAAGGAGTGAGGGATGTCGTTCGTTTTTTCAGAATCAGAGGAGCTGTTCCGGCGGCAGATACAGGAGTTCACTCAGAAGGAGCTGGCCCCTGGCGCCAAGGAGCGGGCTAAGAAGACCAAGGTCGACATGAGCGTCGTGAAGAAGATGGCCAATATGGGCCTGCTGGCGATGAACGTGCCCGAGAAATATGGCGGACAGAAGGTCAGCTGGGTCACTGTGGGCATCGCCATCGAGGAGATGTCCAAGGCGGATTTCACCGTAGGTGTGCTGCCCATCGGAACCTGCGGATACCTGGGACAGGCGCTGTCGTACGCCCCGGAATATCTGCAGGACAGATGGTTCAAGCCGGTCATCGATGGCGATATACTGGCCTGTTTGTGCCTCACCGAGCCCGATGCCGGATCGGATGCCGTGGGCATAAAGACAAGAGCTGTCAAAGATGGTAAAGATTACGTTATCAATGGTGAGAAAACATCGATAAGCTGGGGCATGCAGGCAGGCATCGGTGTTGTATTCGCCAAAACGGACCCCAAGGCCGGAGCCAGGGGCGTGAGCGCGTTCCTCATGCCAACAGATACACCGGGTATCACAAAATCTTCAATACCCGATATGGGCTGGCCAACAGCGCAGCGTGCATCCTACTTCTTGGATAACGTTCGACTGCCGGCGGACAATAGGTTAGGCGATGAAGGACAGGGTTTCTTCCTGGCTATGAACGTTATCGGCGTAGTACGCATATGCCTGACACTGCAGGCCATAGGCCATGCCGAGGGTGCGCTGGATGAGGCGATCGCTTACTCCAAACAGCGCACGGCCTTTGGGCGGCCTCTTGCAAACTTCCAGGCGGTGTCCTTCAGGATCGCCGAGGAGGCTACCAAGCTCGAGGCAGCCAGGCTGCTCTGCTATCGCTCACTGGGACTGAGGGATGCCGGGGAGCGTCATCTGAAAGAGGCCTCGATGGCCAAGTGGTATGGCGCGCGGGCGGCCATGGAGGCCTGCCATGAGGCGCTGCTGATTCATGGACAGATCGGCTACAGCGAGGAATGCCGCGCCGAGCAGCGGCTGAGAAATGTAATCGGCAGTGAGATCGGCGATGGAACAGCCGAGATCATGAAGCTTAACATCGCGCGTGAGATGATCGGCAAGGAGTTCCAGCCGTTATAAGCAAATGGAAAAGAGGCGCAGGAGAGAAATCTCCTGCCGGGGGGATTGGGGGTGTCCCCCAATTCAAAACCTCCCCCATGATTGGGGGAGCGAGGGGGTTGAAAATAGCATAGTCGACGAAAATCGAAGACTTCTCTAAATAGCAACGAAATCACGAATAATGAAAATCCAAATTAAGTAAGGAGGTAAAAATGGGACAAGAGCGCAACGATTATAGCGGGCCGTTCATCCGTCACTTCCGCTACGAGGACTTCTCCAAGGATTTCCTGGGAAAGCTTCTCTGCGAATACGGCCGCCTTTATGAGCTCATCGATGGGTTGTGGTACACTACCACCTCGAAGGAGGTAGGCCCGCAGAAAGCATGGGAGTGGGAGATGAAGGTGTGGCGCGCCATACCCCCTCATGTTATGAAAGGATTGCAGAAAGTCGGCAACTTCAAAGGCAACGATCTCTATACCATGTTCAAGGCGGTACAGCTCGATCCGTGCTATACCGAGGGCCTGTACGAGTATGATATCTACATCCGCGATCCGAAGTATGCTATCATGACTATCTACCGCTGTCCGTCACTGCTCTACTTCGAGAAGGTGGACCCGGGGCGGGTAAAGCCGCTATGCGTGGACCTTGAGCCGCCGGCATTCCAGGATTACGCTACTTACTGGAATCCCAAGATCAAAGTGAACCCACTCAAGCTGCCGCCGCGCAAGAACAAGAACGATATCCCAGTCTGCATGTGGGAATACATAGTACAAGACTAGTGAACGTATAAAAACAGAATGAATCCGACAGTAGCTTTGCTACTATGTTTTGCTATGACTGGTAAGATATAATTATCGAGCCAGGTGGCTATTTCTGGCAGAAAAGAGGGGCCCATGGCAGAGAATGAGAACAAGGATAAGAAAAAATCGACCAGGGCGCCAAAGGAATTAAAGGACTATAGCGGGCCGGTGCGCCCCGTCTGCCGGCTGCAAGACCTGGGCAAGGATGCCCTGGTGAAGCTGGCAAACGAATATGCCAGGGCCTACCAGCAGATCGACGGCCACTGGTACGACGCCGTGGCCAAGAGGTACGGGGAGCAGATCGCGCGCGAGATAGACTTTGAGGTGTGGATGAGGAACATCCCATCGACTGCGCGCCGCACCCTGGAGGCGCTGGGTCACAAAGAGAACGACATGGCCGGTGTGCTTAAGGTATGCCAGTTCCATCCCGCCGGTGGCGGCTGTCCCTTCCTCTACGATTACGAGGTCGAGCTGCAGAGCCCTAAGATAGGAATAGTCAAGGTTACCAGATGCCATCCGATGAGGCATTATAGGGATAAGGGCAATATAGATTTCGTGAGGGTCATGTGCCGCAAGTGGGATATGGAGATGTTCGGGCAATCCGCTAAAGCTATAATACCCGATATTAAATGGAGACCTCTGGTGCTCCCGCCCTATGATGCTCCCTACGAAAGGCAGGAGCAGGGCATCGACTGCATGTGGGAGTTCTCGATACAATGATAATAAGCAACTATAAGAAACTAGGAGGATAAAATGGCTGAACTGCAGGACCTCAGCGGTCCGTTCAATCCGGGCTTGAAATTCAGCGACTTCTCGAAAGAGTTCTTGAACAAACTGGTATATGAATGGCAATGGGCTTTCCTCCAGCTGGACGCTGCCTGGTTCAACCAGGTCAGCGGTAAATTCGGCGATCAATGGGCTCATGAGTGCAGCCTGGAGATGTGGCTGCGGGTGGAGAGCATCGCCAACCCCAGGTACGCTAAGCTGGCCAACATACCATGTAAAAGCGTGGTGGATTCATTAAAGATTATGCAGTTGCCGCTGGAGAATACCATAGGCGGGTTGTTCCCCGTCGAATACGACATAAGGAATGAGAACCACGCCTTCGTCACAGTCAAGAAATGCACAAGCCTGGGCTGGTGCGAGAAGAACGCGCCGGGCAGGATCAAGGCCATGTGTCAGGTGAACCACCCGCAGATAATGAAAAAGAGCGTCGCCAACCCGAATATTCAGGTCACGCCTATCAGCCTTCCTCCGCGCAAGGGTAACGAGGGATTTGCCTGTAAGTGGGAGTTCAAGCTTGATGTGCCAGCGGGAACACCCGTCCGCGGTAAAAAGGAAGTAGTCGATGATACTAAGAATGTGCCGGAGCTGTCGGACCTCAGCGGACCGTTCTATCCCAATCTGACCCGCGACCGGATATCTAAGGACTTCTTGCTTAAGCTAATGACCAATTACCAGTATTCATGGCTGATAATAAACGGCGGGTATTATGACGGTCTGCGCAACCGGGGCGTCGATTTCAAGACGCGAAACCATTTAGAGGTGTCAGCTTGGCGTTCGATGGCAAAGAAAGTTAATTGGCGTTATCCCAAAATAGGGAACTTCCCTCTGAACACGGTCACCGATTCGCTGAAGGCGACCCAGTTGCCTCTTGATAATACGGTCGGTTTGTTCTCCTCCTCTTATGAGGTTGTGAATCCCAATCTCGTATACCAGCGGGTGGATCAGTGCCGCACGCTGGAATATCTTAAAAAGGCGGAGCCGGAGCGCATAATACCGATGTGCCACGAGCTTGAGAAGCCGATCATCGAGGCATATATGATAAATCCTAAGATCAAAGTGACGCCTCTCAAGTTGCCGCCTCATGAGGATCCAAACGAGAAGCCGTGTTGCATCTGGGAGTTGAAAATCGAGGAGTAATCCGGCATTTGTCCACACAGTGAATAATGCTCTAGGCAGGTGTATCAAAAAGTAAAAAGGCGCTTTATGCAAAGCGCCTTTTTATATATAATTTATTTGACAGGTCAGTAACTCTAACCTAAAATCTTCATAGAAAGTTCTGCACCCAACAAAAAAGCAAGCTCGCTGAAGTACAACAATGGTCAACTATGGGTCTAAAGCTTGGGTGTCAGAACTGCCGGGCTACCGAATCGACTAACGCCTTCGGGCGTCCTGCCCGAAGGCGTTTCCATATGTTATAAAGGTGATTCATATGAAAGATGAAGAAAAGAGCAAGGAACAACTAATCAGCGAACTGGTTGAGCTGCGGCATACACTTTCTGATATCAAAGAGAGTGAACGCGATTATAGAGATTTATTCGAACGCAGCGTTGATGGTCTGGCTGTTATCGACGCTGAGACACTGAAGATTATTCTATGTAATCGTCGAGCTGCCAGCCTTTATGGTTTCAATTCACCGAATGATGTCATAGGTGTTAATCCACTAGATTTTATACATCCCGAAGATAGAGACAGGGCTATCAAGCATATAGTTGACTATTTATTTAAACAAGATCTGAGAGAGGCAAATACCTTCCGTACTATCACCAGGGATGGTGAAGATAAATGGATAAGCGCGGTCGGTATTGTAATTGACTATCATGGGAAGAAGGCTGCTCTAGCTTCTTTCAGGGATATTACTCAGAGCAAGCGAATGGAGGACGCTCTGAGGCAATCGGAAGAGAGCCTCCAGATCACTTTTGAGTCCATTAAAGAAGGAATAACGATAACTGATCTGGAGGGCCGTATCGTCATGACAAACGAGGCCGCTCTCAGGATGTCTGGATACAATCGAAAAGAGGAAGTAGTCGGTCGCAGCGGCCTCGATTTTATCGCGGATAGGGATCGAGCCAAGGCAATGGCTGATCTGGCAAGTCAGCTGACCAGAAAAGTCGGCTCCACAGTATCACATTACACCATGATCGACAGAGAAGGGAACGAGTATTTTGCTGAGGTGAGTGCCTCCGTAATGCCGGATATCCATGGAAATCCAATAGGATTTATTGCAGTTGTACGGGATATCACAGCCAGAAGACAAATGGAGAGAGCGCTACTGCAATCGGAAGAGAAATTACGTTCAACCTTCGAATCTATCGACGATAGCATAGTAGTAATAGATTCAGAGGGTCATGTGATAGATGTCAATGAAGCAGCCATTCGAATAGTCGGTTTCAATAGTAAAAAGGAGGTTATAGGTATAAATGCCTTCGAACTGATATCGCCTCAGGACCGTGAGCGCGTAATGAGGGATTTCGCATCTCGCCAAGAGGGTCACTTTCATCAGAGGATGGAATATGCGATTAGACCTATACACGGCGAGGAATTTGTAGCAGAGGTTACCGCATCATCGCTATCGGATACATCAGGAAATCCCATCGGATATATCGCTGTCATCAGAGATATTACGGAACGCAACAGAGCGGTTGAAGAACTGCGTAAGAGCGAGGAACGCTATCGTCTAGTCACGGAGAATGTTTCCGATGTCATCTGGATAATGGACATGAATATCAACTATACCTATATCAGTCCATCAGTCAAGCGCATGAGGGGGTATACGCCTGAAGAGATGATGTCATTGCCGGCGCAGGATCTGGTGACGCCTGAGTCCGCAGCCCAAATGCTTAAGATACTTGCCGAGGAATTAACACTGGAACTATCCGGCAAAGCGGATCCCCATAGAGTAAGAACTCTGGAGATGGAAACCAAGAATAAAGATGGTTCTATGATCTGGATCGAGGTAAAGATAACCTTTATGCGTGACCCGGAGGGCAAACCTATCGGGCTTCTGGGTGTGTCGCGTGATATTACCGAACGCAAGCGTATTGAGGAGGCACTGCGCGGCTCGGAAGAGAAGCTGCGTCTCACCTTTGAGTCTTTAAACGAAGCTATAGTTCTGACAGACCTTGAGGGCTTTATCGTCGACATTAACGAAGCAGGTTTCAGAATGTCGGGATACAAATCGAAGTCGCAAGTCATCGGCCTCAACGGTTTACAATTCTTCGAAGAAAAGGCCCGGCCGAGTGTGCTTGAACAGCTGGCAAGGCTCCTGAAAGAGGGGCGTATCCCTATTATGAGCTACAAAATTATAAGCAAAACCGGCCTGGTTTATGACTGTGAGATCAGTGCTGTTCTGCTACACGATAAAGCTGGGAACCCGTTGAGTCTCATTGTAGTTATAAGAGATGTATCCGAGCGCAAACGCATAGAGGAGGCACTGCGCGATTCTGAGGAGAAATTGAGATTGACCTTTGAATCCATTGAAGACGGTATAGTGATTACAGACGTCAATGGTTGTATAAAAGATGTTAACGAAGCAACCCTTCGTATAGGAGGTTTCCTGGATAAGAGCCAGGTTATCGGACGCAATGCTTTTGAGCTTATCGCTCCTAAAGACTATCGAACGGTTATGGATGATCTGAAAGCCAGCCTGGAAGGCAGGCCGAAGGGCAGAATGGAGTATTCCATACAACCTAGGGGCAGCAAGGTTGTCGAAGTGGAACTCACGGCTTCGATAATGCGGAATGAGGAAGGGGATCCTGCCGAGTATATTGCCGTTCTCCGAGATATAACAGACCGCAAACAGGCGGAGAATCAACTGCGGGAAAGCGAACGGAAATATAAAGAACTTGTAGAGAGAGAAACGGACATTATATTTTCCGTAGATAATTCAGGGATGGTTACCTCAATAAACTCCGCTGTGGCTATGTGGGGATATACTCCGGAGGAGATAATCGGCAAACAGTATTCAGACTTTGTCCCTGCGAATTTGCTAGAGAACTTGGAAGCCGTGCTCCCGACACGATTAATGACGACTGGTGAAGTTGTGGCTGAAGCTATGGGATTAGATAAAGATGGTAACTGGCGCCCTATAGAGTTCAGCGGCACCGTTATCCTGAAGGGTACCCAATTCGCTGGGGTTAGGGGAATAGTGCGGGACATTACGGAACGTAAACGCACAGAGGAAGCGTTAAGACAACGTAACAGGGAGCTAGCTACACTGAACAAAATCGCGGAGGCCGTAAGCCACCCCGTTGGATTGAATAGAGTTCTTAGAACTGCTCTGGATAGCGTTCTGGAAACCATGCACTTTCAATATGGCAGCATCTGGCTTGTGGAAGCAGGGTCTTTGGAGCTACACTTGGCAACCGCCAGAGGGAGCAGGGACCTCCTAATCACAATTGCTGACATGAACGATGCTTTAAAAACAGGAGAATCCACCGTCGCCGCGTATTCCTCCGAGGGTAAAACCTCCAATTCTGATAAAACGCCGCCAATTACAGAGGATAATAACAAATCCGTGATTGGAATTCCCCTGAAATCGAAAGGAGATATCTTCGGAGTATTAGGAGTGGTTGGCGACAGCCAGGCTCTATCCGATGATGATATGCGGCTGTTGGAGATAATTGGCGACCAGATAGCAGTAGCCATAGAGAACGCACAGCTGCTTGAGAAACTTAACAAACTCTCCATAACCGATGACATGACCAAGCTGGGTAACCGTCGTCATTTCTACGAAGTGCTGGAAAGCGAGATGAATCGCACAAGGCGCTATGGACGTTGCACTTCAATAGCGATGATAGACCTAGATGGATTCAAGAAATACAACGACAGATTTGGACATGCTAGCGGGGATCTTATCCTGGTCGACTTCGCTGGCGCCCTCAAGGAAGGTTTGCGAAAGACGGATAGCGCATTCCGTTACGGCGGCGATGAGTTTGCAGTGATCCTGCCTTCAACCAACGCCGAAAGAGCTCAGGAAGTAATCGAGAGAATCCGGAGGAAATGGCTTAAGAAACTTTCTGTGCAACAGCCAGGTCTGGAGAATACACTGGGATTCAGTGCCGGGATCGCTCAATTCCCTGAGAACGCTGAGACGGTCGATGGGCTTGTGTTCCTCACCGACACCGCACTTTATTATGCAAAGCGTGGGGGTAAACAGAGGGTCATGGTAATCTCAGACCTCGGTACTACCTCCCTTGATGTCCTTAGTTCACCGACGCTTGACCAGATTTATGCCTTGGCCGCGACAGTAGATACCAGAGATCCCTTTACATATGGGCATTCAAAGAGGGTAGCGGCTATAGCGGAATCACTGGGAAGAGCAATAGGTCTTAAAGGGGATGAATTATCTGAGCTAGTGGCCGCTGCATTCTTACACGATATAGGTAAGGTTGGAGTTGCAGATGTAATTCTGACCAAGCCCGGAAAGCCCGAGAAGGAGGAATGGGAAGCCATCAAGAAGCACTGCGCCGAAGGAGCCAAGATAATTCAGCACGTCAAAGAGCTGGCACCTTTGGCCCCGTATATATTGCATCATCATGAGTGGTATGACGGGTCGGGGTACCCTGAAAAGCTAAAAGGGGAGGAAATACCTCTATCCGCAAGGATTATCAGCGTGGCGGATGCATATGATACCATGACGGCTCAGCGCCCATACAGAGAGGCAATATCACCGCAGGAGGCCCTTGAAGAGATGGAGAGATGCTCCGGCACCCAGTTCGATCCCAAGCTGATAGAGGCGCTGAGACGTATAAGTAAAAGCGGGATACAAATACCTTAAACCTTATTCTGTGTTGAGAGCAGCTAGGTAGCAGATGATTTCGATATCTGAAGTTGGGGACCCCCAGGCGTATCAGCACAGTCAAACAACATCCCATCGACCATGTCCAGGAGCTCTTCCTCGATGAGCAAGACTTTTATACCATCATCCTCGATGACGGTATCGCCTTTATGGTAGACATCCATTATTATGGCCAAGTGACCTTCCGGCGTGGGCACCAGCCTCAGGGCGATATCAGCCTCAGCGGCGCCGTAGGATATCTCTTTGAACTCATCGATACATGCCAGCCTGCCGTGGGCCATCATCGCCTTTAGTTCCTTCATGGCTGCATCTGTTATTTTAATCATCATGTTATCTATTACATTATAAGCATCGAATGCTAATATACCAAGCGTAGAGCTTCGTCTATAGCCGAGACCGTTGCAGCGATGTCATTATCGCTATGGGCCAGCGAAACGAAGGCTGACTCGAACTGCGATGGGGGCCAGTAGACGCCTCTGTCCAGCAGTGCACGATGGAATGCCGCGAAAGCTTCAGTATTAGCTACCTTTGCCGATTTATAATCCTCGGGAAGGTTCGATGTGAAGAAAGCGGTTAAAAGTGATCCTACCCTTGCGACCTTGATCTTCACACCTCCCGATGCGGCGGCTTGGGCAATCCCCTCCCCCAGTAGATGCGATCTCTCCTCCAGCTCCCCATAAGCATCGCCGCTATTCAGCCATTCCAGGGTTGCGATGCCTGCTGCCATGGCCAGCGGATTTCCAGATAACGTTCCTGCCTGATATACGGGGCCGGATGGGGCCACTATGCTCATTACGTCGTCGCGACCGCCATAGGCGCCCACCGGCAACCCCCCCCCAATGATCTTCCCTAGACATGTCAAATCGGGTGTTATGCCATATAATTCCTGCGCTCCTCCATAAGCTACGCGGAAGCCAGTGATGACCTCATCGAATATCAGAAGCGCGCCATGGGCTTGTGTCAACGAACGCAAACCCTTTAAGAAATTCGGCTGCGGCGCGACCACGCCCATGTTGGCGGCAACGGGCTCGACGATTACAGCGGCTATATCCTGGTGCCTATTGAATATCTTCTCCACGCCGGGCAGGTTATTGTATGCTGCGACAAGCGTGTTTTCAGCGCATCCTGGCGGCACACCGGGACTGTCGGGTAGACCTAGGGTAGCCACTCCAGAGCCGGCCTTAACCAGTAGTCCGTCTGAATGGCCGTGATAGCAGCCGTCGAACTTAACAATCTTGTCGCGCCCGGTGAAAGCCCGCGCCAGCCGAATCGCGCTCATGGTCGCCTCGGTGCCCGAATTCACAAAACGCACCTTCTCGATAGCAGGCATAGCTTCGCATATCATCTTGGCCAGCTTTGTTTCAAGCTCGGTCGGCGCCCCGTAGCTGGTGCCGTGTCCGGCAGCGAGCTTCAGCGCCTCCACCACCCTTGGATGCGCGTGCCCCAGTATTAGCGGGCCCCAGGAGCAGACGTAGTCTATGAACCTGTTACCGTCTTCGTCCCATATCTTAGACCCCCTGCCACGTCTGATAAATATGGGCTCCCCGCCGACAGCTTTAAAGGCGCGCACCGGGCTGTCCACACCGCCGGGCAGGTAATGCTGCGCTTCTTTGAACAGGGCCTTCGATCGTCTGGTATTCATTAAATTGACCTCAACATTTAACTGATTCAACCCCCTGACCCCCAATCTTGGGGGAATTTAAAAGATAGGGGACACCCCAAAACCCCGTCAGGAGAAAAATCTCCTGCACCTCTTGTTATATATCTATATCACGGCCACCTGTCTTGATAGCCGTCGACACCACTAACTTTACAATACTCACCGACGCAAGTTGAGTAAACATGGCCTTCGTCATCTGCTGCCCAAATGTAGCTGCTAAAAGCATTGCATTCCGCACAGCCGCTGTCCCAATTGTCATCATTCGAGCTGTTGCCGCACCAAAGAGACTCGATGACAGTCTGTAAAGATTCTCCATTTTGAGTCAGCAACGGGCATATATCGATGATTTGATAGACTGAGCCGTTTATAGTTACAGTTCCGTTAATCGTGGGGAGTTCTCCATTGTTTTTGCTTTGATAGTCACTTACTGCGTTCTGCAGTTCTATCTTAGCTTCCTTATATGCGCCTTCTTTACTGATGATAACATCTCCTTTTAAACCCCATACAACAGTATAAACGACGGCAAAGACTATAAACACCAAGCATACTAATGCGAATCTATCAAACCTATTGGGTTGTCTTTTATACCATTTCTTAGCAGGCTTTCTTTGTTCTTCACTCATAATTTACCTCTCGCACAGCCAGCGGGCAACATCTTTTGCATGATAGGTAATGATGATATCGGCGCCGGCTCGCTTTATGCCGGTAAGTATCTCCATAACGACACGGCGCTCATCGATCCAGCCGTGCGCCGCTGCTGCCTTCACCATAGCATACTCTCCACTCACGTTATAGGCTGCGATCGGATGATTGAAAGTATCGTGAACCTTTCGTATCACGTCAAGATAGGCCAGCGCCGGCTTGACCATGATAATATCGGCGCCCTCATCGATATCCTGTCGCACCTCCCGCAGCGCCTCTCTGATATTAGCCCCATCCATCTGATACGAGCGCCGGTCGCCGAACTGCGGCGCTGACTGCGCCGCATCGCGGAACGGCCCGTAGAAAGCCGAGGCGTATTTGACCGCATATGACATTATAGGCAAATTGCTAAAACCGGCGTCATCGAGCATCAGCCGAATGGCACCGACCCGGCCGTCCATCATGTCGGAGGGGGCCACGATATCCGCGCCGGCCTCGGCATGCGACAGGGCCATGCGCGCTAGCGGCTCAAGCGTCCGGTCGTTATCCACATCGCCGTCGACGACCACGCCGCAGTGGCCGTGGCTGGTATATTCGCAGAGGCAGACATCCGTGATCACCAGCAACTCGGGAGCAGCTTTTTTTATGCATTGGATGGCCTGCTGCACAACACCGTCCGACCGATAGGCAGAAGACCCAGCTTCATCCTTGCTCTCCGGGATGCCAAAAAGCAGCACCGCGTTTATACCGAGAGAAGCAACCTCCTTGACCTCCGGTGCCAATCTATCGATCGACAATTGAAAAACCCCCGGCATGGATGCGATCTCATTCTTAACGCTGCGGCCGTGTATCACGAACAGTGGAAATATGAGGTCGTTAACGCTTAGCGAGGTCTCAGAGAAGAGACGTCGCATCGATTCGTTTTTTCGCAGCCTGCGCAGCCTTAGCTCTGGGTATCCACCCATCAGGAACCACCTTCCTTTTTCGACATGAAATACGATTCAATAGCGGCGACCAGGCCGGGGATAGTATGTTCTTCAGCCATGATGTCAACACGAATGCCAGCCTTGGCCGCAGCCGAGGCGGTGGCCGGGCCGATGCAGGCTATCTTAGCTTTGTTTATCGCAGTTATATTGTCCTCCAGAAGCGTCACAAGGTTCTTCACCGTCGAGGAGCTTGAGAAGGTGACGATGTCGATCTCGCCGTTCAGCAATAGCCGTTTGCCCTGCGGCGCTGCGGCATCGGGCGCCACGGTGCGATAGGCCGCAACTTCGAACGGCTCAGCGCCCAGCTTGACCAGGCCCTCGCTCAGCTCCTTAGACGCGATATCGGCGCGCAGCAGCAGCACGCGGCAGCCGGCAACGCCTAGCTCACCCAGCCCCTTCAGCAAGGACTCGCTGGTGAACTCCTGAGAGATGAAATCAGGGTAAAGCCCGAGACTTTGCAGCCGTTCCGCGGTAGCCGGGCCTATGGCCCCGATCTTGATATTCCCCAAGCTGCGAGCATCCCGCCCCCTGGCGCGCATGCGTTTCCAAAAGGCATCGACGCCGTTGACGCTGGTGAATAAAACCCACTGATAATCCTTCAAATTCGCTACAGCGCCATCCAGATTGCGCGTGTCCGACAGATCCTTAATCTCGATAGCGGGCAGCTCCACTGGCTCGGCGCCGCGCTCGGCCAGCATGCTGCTGAGGATGCTGGCCTGGGCGCGCGCCCGTGTTACCAGCACCCTTTTGCCAGAGAGCGGGCGGTTGTCGAACCACGCAAGCTTTTTCCGCAGGCCCACCACATCACCGACGATTATCACAGCGGGCGGCTTGAAACCGGCGCGTTCCGCCCGTGTCACGATCGTAGCCAGGTTACCTACGATTGTGCGCTGACGCGGCGTGGTGCCATGCTGGATCAACGCTATCGGCGTATCGGGCGATTTACCGCCACTGATGAGCTCGGCGACGATATTGCCAAGGTTTCCCATGCCCATGAGGCACACCAGCGTATCGACGGAGGTCGCCAACTGGCCCCACCTTACACTGGAATTCCCCTTGGACGGGTCTTCATGGCCCGTGGCGACGGCGAAAGACGACGCCAGTGTACGGTGGGTCACCGGGATGCCAGCGTAGGCTGGCACAGCCACAGCTGATGTTACGCCGGGCACCACCTCGAATGGGATATTGTTTTCAGTGAGGGCCTCGGCCTCCTCCCCACCCCGTCCCAGCACGAAGGGGTCACCCCCTTTAAGGCGGAGTACTGATTTCCCCTCTTTGGCTTTTTTTACTAATATACGGTTTATCTCTGCCTGTTCCATTGTGTGCTCACTAGACGACTTGCCGACGTAGAGTAATTCGGCATCGCGGCGTGTACTAGACAATAGCTGGTCGTCAATCAGCCGGTCGTACACGATAACATCGGCCTGCCGCAGCAGCTCCAGCCCCCTCACAGTGATGAGCCCTATATCTCCGGGCCCGGCACCGACGAGGTATACCGCCCCTTTTTTCATCAGGCGCCTCTCCCGATAAGTTTGCCAGCGCCCATCTGAATCATCTGCCGCGCCAGCCGGATGCCCAGTTGCTCGGCCTGTGAGGCCTTGCCCCGAATTTCAGCCTTCAGAATCTCACAAGTGGCGGAGTTGGCCACCATGCCGCGCAGGTAGAGCGACTTACCCTCGATAAGCCCCAGGGCGGCTATCGGCTCGCGGCAGCCGCCGCCCAGCGCCTTGAGGAAAGCGCGCTCGGCGCTGACCTCCCTCCACGTATCCTCATGATTCAAAGGAACAACAAGCTCATCCGCCAGCCTGTCTCCATCGCGGATTTCAATCCCCAGCGCGCCCTGTCCTACAGCCGGCACAAATTCATCGGTCGATAGATACTCGCTTATCCTGTCCTCGAGCTTCATGCGCACCAGCGCGGCTGCCGCCAGCATGACGCCATCGACCTCGCCGACCGAGCACTTGCGCAGGCGCGTATCGATATTCCCCCTGATATCAGTCACCGCTAAATCGCGACGCCTTGCCATAAGCTGCACGGAGCGCCTCTGGCTCCCCGTACCGATCCTGGTCCCCTTCGGGAGCTCCGACAGGTTTCCTTTCTCCGAGACCAGCACATCGCGCGGGTCTATCCTGCGGGTCACAGCCGCGAGCCTCAACCCGGTCGATATCTCAGTCGGCATATCCTTAAGGCTATGCACCGCGATATCTATCTCCCGCCGCCGCAGCGCCTCCTCAAGTTCCTTCACGAATATTCCTTTACCACCCAGCATCCTGAGCGAGGTCTTGCGGTCGCGATCGCCCGCGGTTTTAACCGTCGTTATCTCAAAAGAAAGCCTGGGATAAACCGCCCTCAGCGCATCGATGACCTCCTGGGCCTGAAGAAGTGCCAGTCTGCTCCTGCGCGAGCCTATGATAATATGCTCTTTCATTTATCCGATAATGCCTTTGTGTCTATATCGAAAAGCTCTTTGACAACTTCGACCATAACATCATCATTATGCCCGTTATTCCTCAGACATTTCACCGGGTTATGCAATAGCTTATTCACGATGGATTTGGTCATGGCCTCGATGTTCGCGAGTTCCTCTTGGGATAGCGGCGGCAGCTTCTTTAAGGTGAATTGAAGCTGGCGCTGGCGGATAACATCCGCTTTCTGCATCAGTGCATCCACCACCGGTTTCACGCTGATGGCATGCCATTGCTCTATAAAACGGGACATCTCTTCATCGATGATTCCCAAGGCCTTGTCGATCTCTTCCTCACGGGCCTTGCGGTGCGTCTTCGATACCTTTATGAAATCATCGATATCGTAGAGAGTTACACCGTCAATGCGCTTAACTTTGGGGTCGACATCGCGCGGGACGGCGATATCCACGATCACGAGAGGACGCACCGGACGCGCCGTCATCACTTTTCTGACGATGTCACTGTTCACTATGGCATGCGGCGCGCCGGTGCAGGAGATAACAATATCGGCGGCCTCCATCTCCCTCTGCAGGTTACCCAGCTTTACTGCACGGCCGCCTAGGGCTGCAGCCAGCTCCTCCGCGCCCTGCAGCGAGCGATTCAGTATCGACAAGTCGGCGACACCGCGCTGTGAGAAAGCCCTGGCCACCAGCTTGCCCGCTTGACCGGCTCCCAGAAGCACGACTTTACAGCGGTGGACATCGCCAATGCGCTTGGCTGCGAGGTTCACCGCCACAGAGCTCACCGAGAGGGCGTTTTTGCTAATGTCCGTCTCATCCCGCACCCGCCTGCCGACCTGAATGGCATGGTGGAACAGCATCCCTAGGAAGGGATCAGCCATCCCGGCGTCCTCTGCAGCCTGGAGCGCTTGCTTGACTTGCCCTTGTATCTCCCATTCGCCGACAATCATAGAACGCAGGCCGGCCGTCGTCTCCGTTAGATGCCTTATAGCATCATACCCACTAGCCTTATACAGGATGGGGTCCAACTCCTCCTGCGAAAGCCCAGACCAATCGCACAAGAAGCTCTGAATGAATGTTATCGGCGAATGCCCGTCCGTGCCGATGGCGTATACTTCTGTACGGTTGCATGTTGACAATATAACACCACTGTTGACATAATATTCAAGGCTTTCGAGTGCTTCCTGAATGCGGGCCTTTGATATGCTCAACTTTTCCCTGACTGGAAGTGGAGTCGCGTCATAGCTGGCCCCGGTTAAATATATCTGCGGGCCGGATAATGTTTGGTTCCTGTTCAATTTAATCATGTCTTTCCAGGCTGTTCATAAGATGCTGTTTTGCCTCATCCATTTTTCCATCGTGAATCAGCGCCAGTAGCGCGTTCATGTCAAGCGCCCTCTGCCAGTCCTCAGGGCTCAGGGTGACCCCGCCCTGTCGCAGCTCGGAGCGTACCTGCCCCACCAGCGAGAGCAGCGCAGCGTAATCATCCCCTAATGTATTCTCAAGCTCCTCTTTAATCCTGTGTGCCAGCGCCGGGCTCTTGCCCCCCGTGGATACGGCCACAGTGAGATCGCCGCGTCTCAGGTAGGACGGGACAATAAAACTGGAAAGGCTCGGCGCGTCGATAACGTTTACTAAAATGCCGAGTTTCTCGCCTTCAGCCGCTACATTGCGATTAACATCGATGTCGTCGGTAGCTGCTATCGCCACGAAGGCTCCCGCCAGGTCGCCCTCGGCGTAAGACCTCTTTGCAGCTATGATTTTCCCTGATGCTACCAAATCCTCGAGCTCGGGACGGAGTTCTGGGCTGATGACTTGCACTATAGCCCCATGTTCCAATAGTGCCTCCACCTTGCGCAGCGCCACCTCGCCCCCGCCGACAACAACGCAGCGTTTTCCATTCACATCCAGGGAGATAGGATAGTAGCGCTTGCCCGTCCAGTCCGCTGCGAAGGGCCTGTAGCTGACCCGCTCCTTCTTGAATTCGCGCACTGTGGACAGAACCTCATACTGGCTTATGCTTGTTCCTTCAGCTATTTTCTTGATAATATTGCGGCATTCGCGGGGCGTCCTGGCATGGATCATCGTGTACAGATTATATTGCCAGTATGGATAAGAAACCCTCTCGTAGCAGTGGCTCACTTCATCGATGGCGGATATCTTACGGCCTACCTTGTTCACCAGTTCATCCGGCACGGACCAGCAAACCAGAGCATTAGCGGTGAAACCGGCTTTCTTCTGTCTCAAGGCAGCATTGAAGCGCTTCATGACACCGCGCTCCTTCAGACTTCGGCACAGTTTAAGGAACTCCTCGATGCTGAACCCGGCGTTATGAGCCATAAGATCGAACGGCCTGGGTACCAGGGGTAAATCGCGCTGCAACTCTATGATGACGGCCCAGTCCGCGACGGTGAGGGGCAGTGTCTCTAGCCTATCATCTTGCATCTTGTCTGGTGCGTGTCTCCTTCCCTCCATATCGAAGAAGGCACTGGCCTTAAAGCGCCTCAGTGAGGGCAGGTTCATTATCGCCTCGGGTGCGATCTCATCATTGAGCTTGCGCAGAACCTCCGCACTGTCGACATTTGCAGGGAGGGTCAGCGTGAACCACAGGTTGTAGTAATGCTTGCGCTGGTAGTTATGGCTCACTCCCGGCAATGCGTTGATAATGCGCACTGCCTCCCCCAGCCTCTCCTCGGGGACGCTCACAGCCACCAGCGTGCTGACGTAGCCCAGGGCCCCGGCGTTGAATATGGGGCTGATGTAGCGTATCATGCGGCTGCTCTTCAGCCTCTGTACCCGCTCGATAATCTCCTGCTCGTTTATACCCAGAGCGTTGGCGATGGCGGCGAAGGGCTCATGCTTCAACGGTATCTCCGTCTGCAATATGTTGAGCAGCCTTCTATCGATCTTATCCAGCTTGTCCTTCTTCATAGGATATTCACGCCTTTTTAATATTCGATGCATGCACCGCGCCGGGTTGATATACACAATACGGCTCGGCTTCTAGGTAATCGCCCGTAGTCTCATAGGCCCGGGCGCGGCAGCCGCCGCACTCCCGTCGATAGTCGCAAGCACCGCATTTACCCTTGAGCTCGGACAGGTCGCGAAGCTTCCGAAACACCGGCGAACCGGACCATATAGAGGCGAAATCCTGCTTGCGAACATCCCCGGCCGCGACGTCGAGGTAGCCGCAGCCCTGTACTTGTCCAATATGAGATACGAAACAGAAGCCAGTGCCGGCCAGACACCCGCGCGAGAACCCGTCGAGCGCATGATGACCATGCGGAGCCGGCGAAATCGCGGACGTCTCCCCCTTTGGTAAAGGGGGATTAAGGGGGATTTTCTCCGTAGAGACGCAATATCTTGCGTCTCCCTCATTCCGCCCCTGACGCCGCTGCATGGCGATGCGCATATAATGCGGCGCGTCGGTTGGCTTGAATTGTATCCTGTGACCCAGCTCCGACTGCTTATCATATATCCAATTCAGTACCCGCTCGTGATCCTCGGGCGAGAGCATGGCATCAGCGATATTTTTACCGCGGCCCGTCGGTACCAGCATGAACGGGTGGAAGGCAACGGCGCCGAGCTCCAGGGCCAGGTCGAGCAGGTCTCCGATTAGCGCTACATTCTTCGTGGTGATGGTGCTGTTTATCTGCACATCGATGCCGGAATGTTGCGCCTGATCGATTCCGCCGATAGCCTCACCGAAGGCGCCGGCACGTCCGCGGAAATCGTCCTGCATCTCGGCTGTCGGAAAGTCGATGCTGACACCGATGCGCGAGACCGGCACCTGCTTTAATTTATTAACGACGTCCTCATCGATAAGCGTGCCGTTTGTGCCGAGCACAATGCGCAGCCCTTTTGCTGTAGCATAACTGCCTATTTCAAAGACGTCCGGTCGGCACAGGGGTTCCCCACCCGTTAATATCAATATCGGCTTCCCCACCCCCGCGATCTGGTCGACGAGCCGGAAGCACTCCTCCGTGCTCAGCTCATCGCTGTACTCGGCATCGACTGAAGAAGCGCGGCAGTGGGCGCAGGCCAGGTTGCACCTGCGCGTTATCTCCCACGCCACGAGCCTCAGCTTCGGTTCGATGATCAGGCTATTCACACCGGCCCCGTTCGACGATGCTTATTTCCTCATCGCTCAGATAGCACGCCGGGTCCTCGGCCCAGACATCGCTATAAACGGCCTCGGCGCGTGAACGCAAATTCCCGTTGCATATATCGATGTAATTGCATCTGGCACAACGGCCTTTGAGCATCCTCCTGCGGTCCTTGAGCCCTCTTAGAAGCGGCTGGGACAGGTCCTGCCATATCTCGCCGAAGGGACGGGTGAGCACGTTGCCCAGCGTGGCGCCGCCCCAGAACTGGTCCGGGTGCACGTTGCCGCTGGCATCGACGGCACCGATGAGCACGCCGGAGTTGTTGCCGCCGTTTGTATGCAGCAGGGAAAGCACTCGCTCGGCTCTATTGCGTTCGTTCTGCATTAGCTTCAGATAGAGATACACGCCGTCGGCATGATTGCCTACTGTGAGCACTTCCTTATGCAGACCGCGACGATAGAAGTCGATGGTGCGTTCGCAGATCAGATCGACGACGCGCCGGGTCTCAACATGCGACAGGTCGCTATCGGCGATACCGCTGCCCCGCCCGGAGTATGCCAGGTGATAGAAGCAGACGCGGTCGACCCCCTCCCTCTCAACGAGGTCGAAGATAGAGTCGATTTCCCTGAAGTTGGGTTTAGTCATGGTCATGCGCAATGAGACCCGCTGCCCCGCAGCCTTGCAGTTGCGTATGCCTGCAAGCGCGGCCTCGTACGCCCCCTCGACTCCGCGAAATCTGTCGTTGATAGAACCGACGCCATCCAGGCTGATGCCTACCTCACGGAAGCCTACTTCACCGATTTGAGATGCGACACGCTCAGTGATCAGCGTTCCGTTCGTCGAGAGTACCACACCCAGGCCTTTTTTGACGGCGAAGCGTGCCAGCTCGAAGAAGTCCTCACGCAGTAACGGCTCGCCTCCGGAGAACAGCAGCACCGGCACGCCGAACTCGGCAAGCTGCCGTATGAACGTTTTGCCTTGGCTCGTACTCATAATGCCACTGCGACTGTATAAATCGGAATTAGAGTAGCAGTGGATGCAATTGAGGTTGCACCTGGATGTGCAGTTCCAGACGACTACCGGCTTGCCGCCACCTCGACTGTGATTGCGGTATCTCAGCCCATCGCCGGGACCGACCTCGTCACAGAGCAGGCGTGAGATGGAGAGCATGACTAGGCTCCAGCCCCCTTATTCTGACGCTGTAACTGCCTGTTCTGATGCGCCTCTACCAGAGCGAGGAGGAACTCATCGGTGATCTGCGTGACGAGCGATACCGCATCCGAGGCCTGTCCCCTGAGGACCTCCCTGCGTTTGACAATATCGCTGGCGACCTGTATCAGCGGCGAGCGGTGCAGGATGAAGGCTTCGATAGCATCGGTTAGAGATATATTTATATCAGCCAGATACTCCCCGAACTCCTGCCCCACCATTCTGGCAGATCGCATGGTCTCGTCGCGGCCTTTTTTATTGGTCAGATACTCCAGGGCCAAGCCGTAGACCGCGCTGCCCAGGTTCCGCAGTCGGGATTTGGATTCATCGCTGAGGCCGCCGTACCAGTGCGTCTCGGCCAGCCTCTCGCGGGCCTGCTGAATCTTATGCAGCGGCTCGGATCCCATCTGAGCCACCATGTCCTTGTGGGTAAACACGCGGCTCTGTGCGGCGATGAAATCTTTCAGCTCCGATTCGACGTAACGGCGGTGGCCTCCGGGCGTGACGAAAGCTTTGATCTTGCCCTCGTCCGTCCAGTTCCTCAGTGTGGCCTCGCTCACGCCGAGGAGCTTACACGCCTGCCCGATGCTGAGCAGGCTCTGCCCGGTGTTAGATTCTTCCTGGGTCACTTAGTTCCAAGCTAGGGTCGGCATGGAAAATCTATAAAAATCTACAAATTCTGCCAAAACCTGCAATATGTTATCACAATGGGATGAGGAGTTCAACAATAGACAAATGATTGAAATAGTGAGAGCTACAACGTTTAGTCAACTGGCTGCACTCACTGCTTACCTAGCTTAGATATGTTTACTTCTGCCAGTTCGCTCAGTTCAGGATTATCAGCAATCTCAATAACCCGCTGGAAATCCGCAATTGCCTCAGCTTGAGAGCCCGATTCCATAAACAGCTTGCCGCGTTTAAAGTAGGCCAGCGTATGTTTAGAATCGATGCTTATCGTATCGGAGAATTGCTCTATGGCCTTTTCACGCTCCCCGGCAGACTCCAGCTCGCATGCGCGGGCGAAGGACTCGCGCACCGCCTTACTCTCCGCGCTCTCTCTTACCGAAGGGAGGTCGACTTGGATGGGAACGGCCGTTTTAATATAATACTCGTATCGTATTTTCTTGCTGAAGGCCAGTATGGGAAGAACGATGGGAAAAAGTATGAACAGGTATAATCCAAAACGTGCGCTACGTTTGAAATACTTAGCCAGGCCAATACAGACAAGAAGGAAGGCAGTGACATTTATAATCGGAACAAGGAAAAGCCAGGCAAACCGACCTCTATAACCCGCGATTTGGCATAGAACAACACAATTATATACGGGTACGATAGCGGCCCATCTCGGCTTGCCCGCATTATCAAAGATAGCCCACAGACATCTCAGGATGAAAAATAGAATGACGATACCGATATAAAGCGGTATGTTAAACGCTGCTACAACCCCGAGATTCCAAAGGTCTATCAGGGCTATCAGTCCAAGAATTATAGTTGCTATATAAGTGATTACCAGCAAGCTTGGCATGTCCGGCCTTCCTCACCATCGCAGAAAATATAGGGTGGGCTCAGCCCAACAACTAATCGGCGGGCACAGCCCGCCCTACCACAACTTAGAGGATTGCTATCTGTTGTGATAATCGATGAACTTGACTATGGCCCGCGCCGCGCTGTAGACCGAGCTGTAGAAGGGTACGCCGTGCTTGATGCACAGCTCCCGCGTCACGTGCAGGATGTCCATGGCCTCTCTGCGTTCCACCATATGTACCACTACCGCCGTGGGCTTTCCGCTCTTCACGAAATCTTCAATGAACATGGCGCGTCTATCCATGCACCACTGGCGATACATCCCTTCATCGGGGAAGGGCTCAATATCGGGGGTTATCTGCCAGAGGAACAGATCGCACTCAGGCCATGCGGCCAGGACATCGATGACGCGGCTCCACTCCACATGATAGGCACCGACATCTACGGGATTGCGCAGCATGCTGCCCGCAAACGGCGCTGTCTTTCTCAGCTCCTGAACCATCTCGTCTGGTATATGGTGCAGGACAAGTCCGGCGCGCTCGCAATCGTCGGCGGAGCGCACGCTGGGCCCGCCGCCAATGCCTATGACCACAGTCTTTCTACCCTTGGGCAGCTTGAAGAACTGGAACGTGGTCAGGACGTCAATGAGTTCCTCAAAGTCCTCAACACGGATGGCGCCCGCCTGCTTGATGATGGCATCCCAGGTTTGATCGTCGCCGGCCAGGGCGCCGGTGTGAGAGCTGGCCCCCCGTCTCCCGGCCTCCGTATGGCCTTTCTTAATAATGATGACAGGCTTCCTGGATGCGGCCTCCGTCAGCACCTTCCTCAGTCGCAAACCATCCCTGGTGCCCTCGATATACGCGGCGATAATCTCGGTCTCAGGGTCATTTCCCAGGTATTCCAGCAGGTCGCATTCATCTATATCGCAGGCGTTGCCGTAGCTTACCATCTTGCTGAAGCGCACGCCTCGGGCGCTGGCGCCGCGCACCACCACCAGTGAATAGCTGCCGCTCTGCGAGATGAAACCCACCTTCCCCATATCCTTAGGGAAATCGGGGCAGAAGGACAGGCCCACCTTGGGGGAGTAAATGCCCATGCAGTTGGGCCCAAGGATGCGGACGCCGCTGTTCTTCGCCATGTCGACGATCTCTTGTTGCAGATTGCAGCGATCCCCTTCGCCGGTCTCAGCGAAGCCTGCGGTATACAGATGCAGCGTGTGAGCGCCCTTGGCGATGCATTGTCTGAGGAGGTCGGGAACCATCGAAGCCTTGATCCCGCTGATGACGTGGTCCACAGGCCCGGGTACATCCAGGATACTGGGGTATGTCTTCATCCCGCCAACCTCTTCCACATTGGGATTAATAGGATATATCTTGCCTTTATATCCGAACGATACAAGGTTGTTCAGAAATATAATCGTGGCAGGATTGAGCGTCCCGCTGCTTGCGCCGACTACGGCAACGGAATGGGGATTGAACATATTATCGAGAGTCATTCTGCCTGTCCTATAGCGGAACCGTCATAATAATGCCTCCCCTTAATAGGAGAGGCGGCCAGACGGCTCCTGATTGCCGACATTTATTTTACCTTGGAACTATCGTTGTGGCAAGGATAAACGTTTGATTCCAATTGTAGGGGCGATCCTCGCGATCGCCCGCCGAGGGCGAATAATTATTCACCCCTACCCTATCCGTTCGTAGTAACCTATAAGCCTGTCGATGGCTTTCGCAGCTCGGTAAACCGACGGATAGAATGCTATCCCCAGCTCGACGCAAAGTGTTCGCGTAATCTTAAGAACCTCGTAAGCGACGTCGCTTTCAGATGCGTGAACGCATACGGCGGCCGGTTTGCTTACTTTTTTGAAATCCTTGAGCCATTTGGCCCTCTGGTCAAGACAGAATTTATGGAATATGTCCTTATCGAAGGGCTCGATGTCCGGGGCTATCTGCCATATCATCATATCCGCGTCTTCCCATCTGGCCAACAGATCGATGACAGGCGCCCAGTCGAAATGGTAGCCGCCGATATCGAAGGGGTTGCGCAGCATGCTGCCGGCCACGGAGGAGTATTTCTTCATCTCCTGCCGCAGCTTCTGCGGCGCCTCGGGTAGCACCAGCTCGGCGCGCTCGCAGTCGTCGGCGGCGCGGACGCTGGGGCCGCCGCCGTTGCCCAGGACCACCACGCGGCGGCTTCTAGGCCGCGTGAAGAAGCTGAATGTCGTCATCAGATCGATCATCTCCTCGGCGTCCTCGACGCGGATGGCGCCGGTCTGCTTCAGGATGGAGTCCCAAATCTTGTCGTCACCGGCCAGCGCGCCGGTGTGCGAGATCGCGCCACGGCTGCCGGCCTGCGTACCGCCCTTCTTGACCACTATGACCGGCTTCTTCGACGACGCCTGCTTCAGAATCCTGTGCAGACGCCTCCCATCCCTTGTCCCCTCGATGTAGGCGCCTATAATTCTAGTCTCAGCATCTGACGCTAGATATTCCAGCAAGTCACACTCATCTATATCGCTGGCGTTGCCGTAACTTACCACCTTGTTGAAGCGCACCCCGCGGGCGCCCGCGCCGCGTATGACGATGAGCGAGTAACTGCCGCTCTGTGAGATGAAGCTCACGTCGCCCGATTCCATCGGGAACGCCGGAGAGTAGGTGATACCCTCTGCCGGGATGTAGAGCCCCATGCAGTTGGGGCCCAGTATGCGAACCCCGCTGTCCCTTGCTCGTGCGGTCAGCCTGTCCTGGAGTTCGCCCCTCTCCTTCTCATCCGTCTCGGCATATCCGGCTGTATAGAGATGAAGCGTCTTTACTCCTTTGGCTATGCAGTCATCGAGGAGACCGGGCGTGGCTGCGGCAGGGACTATCGATATCACAAAATCGACATCGCCGGGGATAGCTCTAATCGATGGGTAACATTTGAGTCCGGCTACCGTTTCGAACTTGGGATTGACGGGATATATCTCGCCTTTATATTTAAACTGCTGTAGTGTATGCAGAAATACCTGCGTCACGCCGTTAAAGTACGCATCGCTGGCGCCGACCACCGCTATCGAGCGCGGATGAAATAATATATCCGAGATCATTCAGCTCCTTCAGGATATGAATCGATAATTACCAGTCTAATTATAAAATAAACGACCTTGAATCGAAACAGGGAGTTCGAATAGACCATATTCTTGCAGGGTTTTAGCGGAAAACAAAGAGGTGCAGGAGAAAAATCTCCTGCCAGGGTTGTAGGGGTGTCCCCTATTTTTTATATCCCCCAACGTATGGGGGACTAGTAGGGGGTTCGGTTATTGTTTCCCCCTTGCGAAAGGGGGAAAGCAGGGGGTTGACCACCTCTGCCTATAGCTCACCTATATTGACATTTCGTGAGGTCTCAATATAATAGAACCATAGTTCCAATTGATAATGATTTTCATTTAGCGTTCGGGATAGAGAGACAAATTGACCAGAAATCTGACGTCGTTACTAAGACAGAAAGGCTACAAGCTGACCCCCCAGCGCCGCGCTGTGATTAACGCTATCGCCAGGAGCAACAATCGCATCACTCCGGCTGAGCTTTATGAGAAGGCTCACAGCGAACATGCCGGCGTAGGGCTGGTCACCGTGTACCGTACTCTCAAGGTGCTGTCCGACATAGGGCTCATCTGCGAGATGCACGGCGAGGGCGGCTCACGCAGTTACCTGCTGAGGCGACCAGCGGAACATCATCACCATCTCGTATGTTCCGGCTGCGGCTTTGTTGTGGACTTTGCCAGCTGCGCCCTGAACGACCTGGAACGGCGTCTTGTCGACAGCACGGGGTTCGTCATGGAGGACCACCTGCTGGAATTCCACGGGCGCTGTCCCGCATGTCAGAAAGTGAAATGAGTTAGAGATGGGCGTAGCATTTCATATCGGGTCTCTGCAAATACGCTGGTACGGCATAATGCTGGTCATCGGGATAATCGCCGCTATGCTGCTGGCACGCGTCGAGGCCAAAAGGCGCGGCGAGAATCCGGACCATGTTTATACAGCCATGCTTATAGCTGTGCCTTTAGGATTCATCGGCGCCCGCGCCTATCATGTCATTGACCAGTGGTCCTATTACAGCCAGCATCCATCTCAGATTATAGGCGGCGCGGGGCTCGGCATCTTCGGGGCGGTCATCGGTGGCGTGCTCGGTATGGTGATCTATACAAAATGGAGGAAACTGAGTACGCTACGGTGGTTTGATATAATTGCGCCGGGGCTCATACTGGCGCAGGCTATTGGGCGGTGGGGCAACTATTTCAACCAGGAAGTCTATGGAAGGCCGACCACACTGCCGTGGGGCATCAAGATAGATAGTCCGGCGTTCCCCTACACCTCCGATCAGCGCTTTCACCCGTTATTTTTCTATGAATCGATGCTGGACCTGATTGGCTGTATCATATTGCTCGTTATTGGTCGGAGATACAAGCGGCGCCTCCTCGACGGTGAGATTTTCTTTATCTACCTTATTTACTACTCGACGATACGCTTCGGGCTGGAGTGGCTACGCTTCGATAACTGGTGGATCGCCGGCCTCCCCACCGCATGCTGGGTCAGCCTGATAGCGATTGTTGCATCGATTGCGATAATAGTCTATAGGAGGCGACGTCTGCGCAGACGCAACATGTCGAAAACGCAGCCAACCCCTCCCTCGGAAGGCATATCATGAGATTGCAGAGGTGCGCCACCCCCGTGATGATCGTCGCGGCCATCGTAATCTCACTGGCCATGCTTTTCATACCGACATCGCACAGGCAGAACGAGGCCGGCGACAGGCTGAGCGTGACGGTATCGATACTGCCCTATGCCGATTTCGTGTGGCAGGTCGGCGGCGACCGCGTGGACGTCAGCGTCATGGTGCCGCCGGGCGCTAGCCCGCACTCGTATGAGCCGACGCCGAGCCAGATGGTGTCACTGAGCAATACGGAAGTGTACGTGCAGGTGGGCTCCGGCATCGAGTTCGAGATGATCTGGATGGATGATCTCATCGCGCAGAACCCGGGGATGACGATAATAAACGGCTCCGCAGGCATCGACCTGTTGGCCAGCAGCGACCCGGACGAGCCCGGCATGGACCCGCACGTCTGGACATCGCCGATAAACGCGAAGATAATCGTGCAGGACATCCGCGATGGGCTTATCGCCATCGACCCTGCACATGAGGACTACTACCGCTCGAACGCTGAAAACTACATGGAGCAGCTCGACGAGCTCGATACGTACATCCACGGGGAGCTCGACAGCTACAGTAACAGGCACTTCCTTACCTATCACCCCTCGTTCGGCTATTTCTCTAAAGAGTACGATATCAGCCAGCTCTCCATAGAATTCGAGGGCAAAGAGCCTACGCCTCAGGGGCTGCAGGACTGCATCGACCTGGCCGGGCAGTACGACCTGAACTACATCTTCACCGAGCCGCAGTTCGTGCCGGAGTATGCGGAGACCATCGCTGACGCTATCGGCGGCGAGACGGTTACCGTGGATGCGCTGTCGGAGCACTATATCACCAGCATGCGTACTTTAACCGACGCGCTGGCGCTGGAGTTTGAGTAAACCGGGAACGGATATGTTGGAAACCAAGAGAGAAACAAGCATAACGAATGAGGTCATCAGGCTGGAAGATGTCTGGATGTACTACGACAGCATGCCTGCTCTGGAGGGCATCAATCTCTCGTTGTACAAGGATGATTTCCTCGGCATCATCGGTCCCAACGGTGGCGGCAAGACCACGCTGCTGCGACTTCTGCTGGGGCTGGCCAAGCCCAGCCGCGGCCGCATAACGATATTAGGAGAGCCGCCGGAGAGGGGTCGCAGGCATATGGGCTACCTGCCGCAGCGCAGCCTCTTCGACAGCGACTTCCCGGCGAGCGTGATGGAGGTCGTGCTGCTGGGGCGGCTGGGGCATACCGCGCTCTTCCGCCGCTACAACAACGTCGACAGGGAGGCCGCAATAGAGGCCCTGAAGAGGGTGGGCATGCTGGAACATAAGGACCAGCAGATAGGTAAGCTCTCGGGCGGGCAACAGCAGAGGGTCTTTGTAGCCCGCGCCCTGGCCAGCGATCCCAAGATACTGCTCCTGGACGAGCCCATGGCTAATGTAGACACGCCTATGCAGGCCGGCTTCTACGAGCTTTTAGAGAGCCTGAAACGCAAGATGACCATAATCATGGTGTCCCATGATATCGGCGTGGTCTCGGCATACGTCGACAAGATCGCCTGCCTCAACCGCAGGCTCTACTACCACGGCACCAAGGAGCTGACCAAGCACGACCTTGAGGAGGCCTACCAGTGCCCGGTAGAACTCATATCGCATGCCATGCCGCACCGACACCTCGAGGAGCACAGCGACAGATGATCGAAGCCTTGATGCAATATGAGTTCATGCGCAACGCCCTCTGGGCCGGGCTGCTGGCCGCGCTGGCCTGCGGTATCATCGGCACATACGTTGTTGTAAAGCGGATGACCTTCATCAGCGGCGGCATATCGCACGCATCGTTCGGCGGCGTCGGCATTGGCTACTACCTGGCACACTACATATCGTGGATGACGCCTGTCATCGGCGCGTTGATATTCACCGTGGCCTCGGCCCTGGGCATCGGCACAATCGTCAAGCGCTCCAAGCTCACCGAGGACACCGCCATCGGCATCCTGTGGTCTGTAGGAATGGCAATAGGAGTGATATTCATCGGCATCACGCCGGGCTACGTAATTTCAGACCTCTTCGGCTACCTCTTCGGCAACATCCTCATCGTGCCCACTTCCGACATAATCATGATGGCTATCCTGGATGCTATCATCATCGCCGTGGTCGTGCTGCTTTACAAGGAGTTCTTCGCACTGTCGTTCGATCAGGAGTTCAGCACGGCCATCGGCATACCTACCGGACGCCTGTACCTGATGCTGCTGGGGCTCATCGCTCTCACCGTGGTGCTGCTGATAAGGGTGGTGGGAATCATCCTGATAATCGCCCTTCTGACGATACCGTCCGCCACCGCCCGCCAGTATACGCACAGCATGAAGAAGATGATGTGGCTCTCGATACTCATCGGCATGGCCTCCGTCATCGGCGGCCTGCGCCTCTCGTACGAACTGGATATCGCCTCTGGAGCGACCATTATCCTCTTCAGCGGTATCCTCTTCCTGGCGTCGACGCTCTTCACCCGATTCTGTCGCCGCCAGGCCAGTGTCGAAAACACTAAGGCATAGTCTTCCTCCCCCATCCATTGACACCCCACCTGCCGCGTTTTATAATTCTATTCTTGGAACTATGCGTTAGAAAAATGGTTACAGGTCGTATCAACAGTCGATACCATCAAAAGGAGGGCATCTATGACCGACAGAAGGATGGATGTCAAGATACACGAGGTTTTCGAGATTCACATACACGGCAATAAGATCACCGGCCCGATGGCCTATCTGGAATTCATGCCCAACTGCGTCTATCTCCTGTCCTCGATGCAGAGCAAAGGCCCTGGCGACGCCGAAGGCTCAACCACGTTCACGTTCAAGTTCCTGCCCCTGTGGGCGGCAGACACGAACATCAACTTTCTTCTCGTCTCCAGCGAGGGACGTGTACAGGAAGGCATAAGCTACCGCCTCCTCGTCAGGGAGAAGTAGCTCATCCCCGTCACGATTCGATTATCCGTTTGTAGGGGCACGGCGCGCCGTGCCCCTACAATAATTTTCGGCGGCGCGTCTCCCTTTCATCGGCCCAGAAATCGTCTCCCGTATCCCCTTTGTGTTAAAAATAACCTAACGCTGTGGTAGAATATCCCCATGAAATCGCGCGATAGGGAATCCGTCTTCGGCGAGCTGCGGGCCAAGGGCTTCCGCATGACCCCGCAGCGCATGATGGTGCTTGAAGCCGTGGAGGCCAGCGACGACCACATCAGCGCCGAGGAGATATTCAGACAAGCCCATGCCAAGTATCCTTATCTAAATATCTCGACCGTCTACCGCACCCTGGAGCTGCTCAAAACTCAGGGGCTCGTTGCCGAGAGCGACTTGGGCGGTGGCAGACTCGTCTACCACCCCCTGGGCAAGGCTCACCACCACCACCTCGTCTGCCGCAGGTGCGGCGGCGTCCAGGACGTGGACGAATCCGTCTTCGATAGACTGAGCGCCGAGCTGAAGCAGAAGTATGGCTTCAGCGCAGAGCTGGAGCACATGGCAATTTTCGGAATTTGTAAGAAATGCAAGAGGTAAACGAAAATGAAGATTGCAAAACTTGGCATTATATCTTTGGCGCTTCTAACCTTGGTTTTCAGCGGATGTTCCTCATCTTCAGGAGGACAATCTGCAACGCCGACCCCGCTCAAGGAACTAACACCCACAGAGTTCTTCGATAAAATATCTCCATCGATAGCTTACATTGAGACCCCAAGCAGTGCAGGCAGCGGTCTTCTGGTTGACAGCGGATACATAATCACCTGCGCGCACGTGGTCTGGCCTTTTGAAGACGTCTCGGTTACATTTCCCAACGGCGACACCTCCCAGGCTCAAGTCCTGAATTACGACCTTATGGCAGACATAGCCGTACTCGAAGCTGTAACAACTAACATCTCGCAATTAAGTCTGATTAGCCAAGGCAATATATCAACTGGAGCCCCGGTCTTTGCCATCGGCTACCCCGGTGAGAATGAAGAACATCTCCAGCCCACACTGTCCCAGGGAATGATTTCTACCCTGCGCAACTGGGATACACTCAACTTAAGTTATATCCAGACAGATGCCGCTGTAACCTTCGGGGAAAGCGGTGGAGGCTTATTCTCAAACAAGGGTGAACTCTTGGGAATGACCGGATACTTCTATTACGGAGATAATTTTGCACTTGCCATATCTGTTGCCGATTTGCTTTCCCGTGCAGAAAGGCTTGTCGACGGAGAGGACATAGCTGGCCTCGGCTCCCGCCTGTTGCCGCAGACCGGCGGGCAGAGAGATGTCAACATCACGCTGGAAAATTGGTTTGTAGATAAAGTTTTTGTGATCAGAGAACCTAAAGGCACGCATATAGACATAGATGCCACCAGTTCGAAAGACATACAGATGTGGATGGTGGATGCGAATGGTGGTGGGATAGATTATGCCGATGACCACCACACAGGAACGGAATCGGTATCGGCTACTATTGACACTGACGGCCCGTTATTCCTCGTCATCGCCCGCTTTACAGGAACAGGATCAGCTACTGTCAAGGTCAAGAGCACCTGTTGCTTGTTCGCGTCAGAAGATGCAGACGACGGTGCTGATGCAAAGATAGGAGAAACGATATTGGCCAGTATCGACTTCCCTAGCGACTACGATTATTACCCCATTGAGTTGTTAGCCGACGAGAAAATAAATGTTGCGGTTGATTCCCTGATGATAAATCCTTACCTAGATATTGCACCCTCAGAACCTGAATCATTACCAGATGATATCCTTGAAGAATGGCTGGATGAAGGTTGGGCAGATGACGACAGCGGAGGAGGGCTATTCAGCACAAACGCAGAGCTTGAATTTACAGCGCCAGAGGACGGTACTTACATCATCGTCGTCTCAGACGCTAACGATGAAAATATAGGGGGCTATAGCCTAACCGTCGAGTAGCAGCCTGAGATGGAATTACAGGGCGGGCTGTGCCTATTAACTCTGAGATATGGATTCCAGCCTCACTGGAATGACGAGGAACGAACTCTCTCTGTCCCCCTCTTTAATTAAAGAGAGGGCATTCGATAAGAGGTACAGGAGAGAACTCTCCTGCCAGGGTTTTAGGGGGTTGATAAAAGAATCTCTACGAGATTCTTCGCTCCGCTCAGAGTGACAATCGGAAATTGTAGGGGCGAATGGCCATTCGCCCTTCTAGATTGCCCGATCGAGTCGGGCAATGACGGGAAGAAAGAATTTGCACCACCCCTCCCATTAATGTTATATTCCCCTCGGCATTGTCGTTAAGGAGCATTCCATGAGAGTGACACAAATCCCCATGCTGGCCGGGGTGGCGCAGCTTCTGGACCGCGAGAGCGATCCCAACACCGCGATGTCGCCGCTGGATATGCTGGAGCGCGCGGCGCGGGGGGCCTGCCAGGATGCGGGGCCGGGCATCAGACTTTTCAGCAAAATAGATACGATTGGCATTGTGAGCACCGACGATTGGAATCCGCGCAATGCCGCCTCGCTGCTGGCGGAGCGCATCGGGGCCGCGCCGACGTGCACGCTGCGAACGGTGATGCATGGCGGCGACACGCCGATGGTCATCGTTAACGATATCGCCAGGCGCATCGAGTCCGGAAGGGCGCAGGTGGCCCTTATAGCCGGATCGCGCAATTACAGGACGTTCATGCGTGCGCAGAGGGAAAAGGCCGCGTTGCAGTGGGAGCAGGGCGGCGAAGGCCAGCCGGAGGTGGTGGGCAAGGAGAGGATACCATGTAACAGGCACGAGGTTGACTACAACCTCTATCTGCCGATCCAGTTCTATCCTTTTATTGAGAACGCATTGCGGGCGCGCCTGGGCCTCGATCTTGAATCGCACAGGCTTAAGATGGGCCGGCTCATGAACCGCTTCACGAAGGTGGCAGCGCATAATCCCTACGCCTGGCTGCCCGTGGAGCGCAGCGCCGAGGAGCTGACGACGCCGACAGCGGCGAACCGCATGATCGGCTTTCCGTACACTAAATATCTTAACGCCTTCCAGGACTTGAACCAGGCTGCCGCCGTCCTGATGCTGTCGGAGAAGGCGGCCAGGCAGCTCGGCATCGTACAGGACAGAATAACATACTGGTGGGGCGGCGCCTACGCCGAGGAAGCGCCATGGTTCTTCAGCGAGAGGCCGGACCTGTCGCAGTCACCATCGCTGCGCCGATGCGCCGAGGAGACGTTCACGCGCACCGGCACCACTATAGATGATATAGACTTTATCGATTTTTACAGCTGTTTCCCCATAGCTGTGGAGCTGGCTGCCGAAGCTTATGGCATAGATGAAGGTGACCCCCGCGACCTGACCGTTACCGGCGGCCTGCCTTACGCCGGCGGGCCCGGGAACAACTATTCTCTGCATGCGCTGGCGACCATGGTACAGCGCGTACGGGAGAAGCCCGGGGCTATAGGGCTGGTCACGGGGCTCGGCCTTTACGCCACTAGGCATTCCTCCACTGTTGTTTCGTCCAAGCCTAAAGACCCGGGGCGCGGCGAGGCGGCTGCAAAGTCTAAAGCTGCATATAAGGAGACGCCTCCCGCCGTCGCCGAGGAGGCCACCGGGCGCGGAACGATAGAGGCCTACACCGTGATGCACGACCGCGAGGGGGCGCCGGAGCTGGGCACCGTAGCGGGGCGGCTGGAGGATGGCCGGCGTTTCTTTGCCAATACCCCGTCCGAGCGGGGCTTTCTGGAGGATTTCGTCGCTGTGGAGGAGGTGGGGCGCGCCGGCCGGGTAAAACACGTCAACGGCCGCAACATCTTCGACCCGCGCTGAGTTATATCTCTATAGGAATTGTGCATGCATCGCCCGAAATCCTTCATCTATTGTTTTTTCATGTTGCCGAAGAATAGACGTATTCAGCTTTTACCCATAAGAGACTTATACCTATTAAAATAGTGTGTTATTATCTTTCCAAGAAAGTGCACAAGAAGCTGACGGTAGAGTCTATGAAAGTCAGAATATTTCAAACCCTCTTACTCTTGGTCGCAGTGTCTGCAGGAGCTTTGGCTTGCGGCGGCAGTGACACAGCGCCGAATGGCATGACGGCAAACGATATATTAGCGATGAGCAGAAATGCATCTGCTTCTATAAATACCTCACAGTTATATACGACCGCGACTGCGAATTTTCTGGGTTCCCAAATGACTATGGATTCTTTCACGGCTGAGGATAGATTAAACCGCGCGAGTTATTATTCACAAAATATATCATTATGGTATGATGCAATTGAACCTAATTCGGAAGTCTACAATTTTAACAATTCGTTATATGTATATAGCTCATTAAAACCGAAATGGATAAAAACCGAATCTGAAGTAGATTTCTGGGACGAGGAGTCAATTAACGATCTTTTTCAAGAATTTGATAGCAATTCCCTTGATGTAAATTATATGGGAATGGAGACAATTGGAGGGATAGACTGTTACAAGATAGGCTTTAAGCTCAATTTAGCTTCGGCAGAGGATATCATAGAATATTTCGAGTTTAACATGAGCGAACTAGATAAGACCAGTCTGTCGGATTTAGAATGCATTTCTTGGATTGATGAAGATACTTACTATTCCTTGAAGGCTTCGATTGCTGGGGATATGGTTGTAGAGAATGTTCACGTGTCATTAAATATGATTATGACCATTACAAACATTAATCAGCCCGTAAATATTGTACTTCCTGAGGCGGCTATAAATGCCACCGTCATATCTTATTCAGACTATAAATCGGGCAATTATTAGATATAAGACACGCTGCTGGGACTAACTCGAACAAAAATGCGGTTGAAAGTTCCTTGAAAAAGATGGTATAATAGTAAAACTTAGCGGTTGACCTTTAATACCAGCCCTGTGAGACTGGAAAGGATGTACGCAGTGAACTATATCGACAATTATAGATGTCCCCTTTCCATACCTTGCGGAGAGGGGATTTTTTATGCCTGAAAAAGTACTGCTGGACGAGCAGGACATCCGCCGCGCCGTCACCCGCATCTCGCACGAGATAGTTGAGCGCAACCGGGGCACCGACGACCT
>Ga0172363_10000104_pt1 | contig 49986 bp, 42 predicted proteins | sample LakKivs2_kivu2a2_FD_114541 | JGI IMG/M metagenome (GOLD analysis project Ga0172363, IMG submission 114541) | Sediment microbial communities from Lake Kivu, Rwanda - Sediment s2_kivu2a2 | ecosystem: Environmental > Aquatic > Freshwater > Lake > Sediment | place: Rwanda: Western Province, Lake... | reverse complement strand
GTGAAAAAGCAAGCGACCTCGGCACCGAGGGCGATGTGATTCTGCTCGATCCGGGAAAGTATGCACTCGGGGTCAGAGAGGGTCTTTTCTTCGAGACTTCGAATTCCCCGGCCTGGTCGCAGGCGATCACGAGTTTCAGAATGCTCGGCAGATTTGCGGGTCAACCTCTGCTCGATTCCACCATCACACCGCGCCGGGGTGCGAACTCCCTGGGATGGTGCGTGACACTGGCGGCATAAATCACGATCCGGCGCAAGTCGGACGTTCCAGAGGGGGCCAGTTTTCGCGGTCAACGAAGACCGGCCCCGATAAAAAATATGCGCGGCAGACCTGAACGCGCAGGCGGGCGCGTGAAGGCGGCCACGGGCGCCGCGCGGGGTGGGACCGGCTCCATCCTCTTTCAACCGTGGTCGTCACCGCCATTATCACCGCTCTTTGACAACTGAATAAAAAGGCACGGCCATTTCTGACCCTGCATCAGCATCCTTCATTTTTCGTTATGAGGAGTCCGTCTGCAACCCTCTTTTCTATTTTTCGATATTGGATGAACTGACGCCTTTTAACCCCGTTTTATTCCCTTGCACTTGCGGCAATACCGTCCGTATCCTGTTGATAATGACGAATCCTTAAAATCATCTAATTTTCTTGTCTGACCACATTTGGCGCAGACCTTCATCTCGCCGTTTTGCAGACCCTTGGCCATTTCATGGATGTGGTCGACTATGTCTTCAACGGCGCTATTGCTTGGAGGTCGGATAAGGATGAGTTCGCCGAGTCGGCGATTTAGCGTGGATATAGGGTCCCTGCCGATGTTGAACTTGTTTATGCGAAGGAACTTATAGCCGTAACTTTCAAGCACCCGTTGCCTGTAAATGTCTTTTTCGGAATAATACGCCTGCCCGCCGAAATCTTCTCCTGCGCCTTTACCGCCGAAGTGTTCAAGGAAGCCATCATACTCTATGATCACTCGGTGCATGGAACTATTTCCGGGGTCACGGCACAGGAGCAGGAAATCGGCCTTGTAAGCTGGATGGTTATAGCTTCTGTCAAGCTGCTTTAAGTATTTCCCGATCTCGAACTGGGGGACGAGCTCTATCAAATCTTTGTTTCTCTTCCAGAAATCCGTCTGATAGAACCAGTTCAGGACAATAGGCTCCATGGCCGACCGTGCGTCTGTGTCCACCGAGCGTCGCTCTTTCTTCGCTTCCTGCAGCGTTTGCCAGTAATGCCTAATAGCTTCGCCTATGGCGCCGGAATAGCTTTCAAGAGGTTTGCTCAGAACGAAATGCATGCACTCCCGTGCCCGGCTGAAGCCGACATTTAACCTCTGCGCCCTGATCACACTGTCATCCTCCAAGTTCACGGACGACAGGTCCTTGATGAATACATGGCCGAGGCGGTCGCTGGAATTCGTAGCCACCATTGAATAGTAGACGATGTCCCTTTCCTCACCCTGGCAAGTGTCGAAGGTCATGATCTTCAGCTTCATCTCATCGAACCAGTAGTCCTTTGCCGGTTGGGCACTGATCGCTTCCATGAGCTTCTTCTGCTGATTCGTGTGGGGCGTTATGATCCCAACGGTGGCCTTCGAATCCGACTCCTTCAGCCTTTGCAGATCGGAGATTATAAAATTAATTTCGGGAACGTTCGTGTTGGGCACCAATTCCGCCTTGCCGTCGTGCTCAATGATAGAGAACCTTATTACCTCGTCGGCCAGCTTACCCCTGATCTTCATGACCTGCAGTTCATCATTATAGAAGTTCTTGTTCGAATAGGAAATTAGCTCCTTGTAGCCTCTGAAGTGCTTTAAGAGCGGTGTCCGATAATTGGCAATGAATTCGAAGAACTCGAGGATCGAAGTCTTGATGTTGAATTTCTCCATCCTGACGAGCTTCGTCGGGTTGTCGGAGACGCATTTTACGAAGACTTCCTTCAGCCTGTTTAGGTACTCCCTGTTTGTGTCCGTCCGTGCTTGGGCCGTCTTGACGTTGCTGAACTGCTTCCGGTCGCCCAGGATCAAAACCTTCTTTGCACGGAGCAGGGCGGGAAGGGATTGCGCGATGCTGACCTGCGATGCTTCGTCGATGATCACCAAATCGAACATCTCCGGCTCCAGAGGGATGTACTCGGCATAGTCGCGTATGCCTGCCAAGATGCAGGGAAATGCCTCCTTCAGAAGCTTGAATTCTTCACGGGGGAATCACTGCTTAGACCTGATGATGTTCCGTAATGCGGCCGCCGTCGCCCGGTTCCGGTCGTAAAAGTCGACGGCCCTTCCGTCCATTATGTAGGTCATTTGAAGGGTTGCCAGTTCCTCGATCTGGCGCTTCCTGTCTATGTAGTCCACCTCAAAGACATCATGCAAAACCGGCCTGATCCTGCCGTCCAGTTCCACATAGCGGAGGGCAAAACGGACCAGCTTCTGAGGCTTATCAAGGCAACCGACATCATTCAGCTTTTCAAAAACTTCAGGACCAAGTCCTACCTTCGCAAGAAAACCCTGACATACCTCAAGTGCATGATCAATGTCCGAGAAATGCCTGAGAAGAGCCGTGAGCTGGTTGATGTCGGAAAGGAATCCTTCATCTCTGATCATCTGGTGAACAAATGTGACCATGTCGATGCTATGGACAAGAGCGTTATCACGCAGAAGCTCTTTAAGATAGTATACATTCCAAACGGATTCCGACAGCCTCCTCAGCTCATCGACGCATCGGTGGGGTTTCCCGTAGCTTAAGGTACCCATTGTGCCCTGGAACCGGCTGTTGAGTTCGTCCACCGTCTGCCCTTTAAACAGATAACCGAATAGAGGGTGTTTGAGCTTCCGGTATTCGGCTATAAGACCGTCGAGGCCTTTCAGATGCCCTTCCGAAAATCTTTTAAAACGCTTTAACTGCGACAGACCTTCCTTGTTTTCCGAACATACTCCTTGAACCTCTTTGGTCATTGCTGCCAGCTCCGTCAGGAAGACCTTGAATCTTCGGAGGTTCCGAATGCTCCGGGGTGTTCCACCGAGGGTATCGAGGACCGACATCTTTGGTCGGAGGGCATCCCCAAGGCGGTGGAGGGTATCGAGATAACCAAGCAGCACATTTCGACGAGTCTGATCCGCTATCTCTCCGATGTGCTCCAGAAGACCCGCTTTCGAAAGCCCCGCTTCGAGACGGCTATGCTCGAATATATCCTGCAGGGTTACGCTCGAACAGGCATGGATTTCAGCTGCGAGCTTTGTTTTCAGGCCACTTGTGAGGGAGTCTATGTTCTTTTCGATAGCTGGTTTTTCATTGCGGGTCGCTCGGTACTGCGTTCGTATGGCATCCATGGCAGCATTCGTGAACACCGCCCCTGCTTTGCCAAGCCGAAGAATCGGGTTCTGGAAATTCCTGTCGAGACGAACCTGGTTCAAAGTCTCGGTGATCTTATCCTCGACTACATCAAGCGCCTCCTTCTTGTCGGAAAGGACGAGAACAGACCGGTCATTCACGATGGCATCGAAGACCACAGCAGTGATCGTATGACTCTTACCGGTACCCGGAGGCCCTTCGACCGTCACATAGCGGCAGTTGTCCTTCTTGAGCGCCGCCAGAATCTGGAGCTGCTCGCTGTTCAAGGGGATCGGACTGCTGAAGACCAGTTTGTCGCTTACACTCTTCTGATCCCACTCGTCCTCGACCTCCATGTTTATGAAGATCGGATTATTGTGGATGGAGTCACCGATGAGTTTTTCGAAGGCCCCAGCAAGGATGCCTCCTCCCTCGGCAAGGAGATTGAGAATCTCCTCATAGTCGTTGAGCAGGGCCTCGTCAGCTTTTTCGAAGAGAGCTACATAACAGGCGTTAGATACGCGTACTTTGGGCCCTTTGGCCGTCTGCGGATGCGCATCGCCAAGGTTAACTTCCTTGTCGAGCCCGAAAAAGTCGATCAGCTCGTTGATGATGCCGCGAGCAAGATCTCTGAAGCTCTTGCCGTAGCTTGCAAGGTAGATGATCCTTTCGCCGGTGCTCCGGAGACTGCCCCGTTTGTCCTCCTCGCGGTTGTACTCCTGGCCGATGAATTCCAGGGCTTTCTTGTTGAGGTACACCTGTGCGCCGAACTCAAGGGAGAGCTCGCCGTTGAGCTTGGTAAGGGCAAAGGGGATGTAAAATATAGGGTATTTCGTCCCGTTGTAGGTGATGTCGCAGAAATAGAGGTAGAAATCATGTTTGTCCAGGATGTTCCGGTTGCGCTCCATTTCGAGCATTTCGGTGTAGAGATCCGCGACCTGAAGCCCCTCGAAGAAGGTGAGAATACTGGACATGGACTCGCGGGCATCGAATGCCTTCGTCATCTCTTGCAGTATGTCGGCTTCTTTCCCGGAAATATGGGTCTTGACAATTCCGGCGACCGCATTTTCGACAAGGGAGATCAGCACCGAGCAGAGTTCTTCCGTCATCATGGCGATGCTTGCGTCGTCGCCGATACCCAGACGCTCAAACGAAAGGCGGTTGTCCAGGACAAGCGGGCCGGTCACCTTCTCTGAGATGACCGACGCCACACCTTTCAAAGACTCGCTAAGGGCTTTCTCGTAGTCCCTTCCTGCATCCTTTAATGCATGTCGGATTGCTTTCACCGCCAGACCGAACAGTTTCTCCCCCTCCTGCTGATACAACGCCTTGGCCCGTATTCTGACCGAATCAAGAAGATGTTCCGGTACGGGGGTCCGGTGGGCGCCTCTTGATACCGTGACGGCAGAAGAAAACCCATGTCCCAAGGCTTTCCAAGCCGCACCCGTGAAGGATGGATATTTGGCAAGGTTGACGCCCACAAGGAGGTTGCTGCTGTTGCGCTGCTGAATGCTCCTTTTGGGGTTCCTGCGTTTGTGGAAATCCGTCTCGAGGAAGTCCATGAAGTAGCGGCCAACCTCGCGGACGAAGCCAAGATTGTCCGGTTGGATCTGCTGTGTCATATTAGCTTTCCTGATGAATCGGGAGACGTTTTATCAATAATAATATTCTCCGCGCAGTATTTCGTTTCTTCTGATGATTAGCCCCTTCACTAAAGCACAATACCCCGCTCTCTATCGAAAACGGGGTTCCGTAGTCGCTCCAGTGTAGTAGATCAGTTTTGAAAGATATTCAGGCGTGAAACAGAAATAAAATTCCCCGTTGATTTGATAGCACTTTGGGGAATAAAGGAAAAGTAAAAATCTATTTTTTTGTCCCAGAAGGTTGGAAATGAGGTTGGAAAATCTTAATGACCACTTGAAGAATGGCGGGCGGTCCGGGACTTGAACCCGGGGCCTTTGGTTCCGGAGACCAACGCTCTATCCAACTGAGCTAACCGCCCGTATTCTTCTTTTACTATCTTTTCAGGTTAAGCCATTTAACCACATGGATGGCCGGTGCGCTTCGGTTCATCGTGTAGAGATGAAGCCCGCGGGCCCCGTTTTTCGCAAGATCCTCCGCCTGCCGGTACGCGTGATCCGTCCCATACTTTTCTACGTCCTCCGGCCGGTCCTTCACCTTGTAGATCTTCTCGGCGAGTTTCGATGGAATGGTCGCGCCGCAGAGTTCCGAAATTTTGATCATCTGACCGTAATTTTGCAGGAGGAAAACGCCGGGGATGATCGGCTTTGAAATGCCCAGGCGATCCGCCCTGTCCCGGAATTTGTAAAAGACGTCGTTGACGAAGAAGAGCTGTGTGATGATGAAATCCGCACCGGCATCGACCTTCCGCTTTAGGTTCAGGAGATCGGCCTCCCGACTCGGCGCTTCCGGGTGCCCTTCCGGGTAACCCGCCACCCCGATGCAGAAGCCGTTCTTCGACTGGATGAACTCCACCAGCTCGTTCGCGTAGCTGAACCCGCCCGCCGGCCTGACGAATTTTTCCTCCCCTTTCGGCGGGTCGCCGCGCAGCGCGAGGATATTTTCGATATTCTCCTTCCTGAACTCGTCGAGGATCATCGCGATGTCGTCCCGCGTCGAATGGACGCAGGTCAGGTGGGCCGTGACCTCCAGCTTGAAATCGTTTTTGACCTTCGACGAGATCTCGATCGTCTTGTCGCGCGTGCTTCCTCCCGCGCCGTAGGTGACGGAAATGAAGTCGGGGTTCAGGGCCTCCAGATCCTGGATCGTTCTGTAAAGGCTCTCCAGATTTCCCTCCCGCACCGGCGGAAACACCTCGAAGGATAGCGAGAATTTTTTCTGTTGTAAAAGTTCCCTGATGAGCATGAGCGATTCTCTCATAAATTTTGCATGCAGTAAATGTCATTAAGGAACCCGGTTGTCAATGAATTTTATGAACTTAGGGGTTGTGAAGTGAAGTTAAATTTGTTAAATATGCTGAAATAACGGGAATTTTTTAAAGAATGAAGAAACGCCTGAACATATCGTTCCTGGTTTTTCTGGTTTTCGCGGTTCTACCCCTGCCGCCAGCCTTCGGCGTGACCCACATCCTGAACGTCAGGCATTGGGCGGCGCCTGACTATTCCCGTGTTGTCTTCGACACGAGCGAGGAGGCGAAGTACGCCGTCTCCAAAGAGGGGAAAAAGATCACCATCGACTTCGAAAGCGCGATCGTCGATGAGGAAGTCCCCCTCCAATCCTTCTTGAATAAACCCGGCATTGAAAAAATTGTCGTCATGGCCCTCCCCGGGGACACCGCGCGGGTCGAGGTCTACCTGCTGGACAATGTGGAGACAAAGATCTTCAAGCTCAAAAAGTTTCTCGACAAGCCCGACCGCATTGTCGTGGATATCGAGCTCCCCGAAGTGGAAAAGAAGGAGACCGAGGATCGCCTTCAGTACGGGGCTGCGAAGAGAGAAAAGATCATCGTCATTGATCCCGGTCATGGCGGTGAGGATCCCGGCGCCATTGGAAAGAAAGGTACGAGGGAGAAGGACATCGTTCTGAAAATTTCAAAGAGGCTGAAAGACACCGTGAACCAGCGAACCGGTTACAAGGCCTTCCTGACGAGGAACGGGGACTACTATGTCCCCTTTAAAAAGAGGCTGAAGATCGCCAGGGAATACGGGGCGGACCTCTTCATCAGCGTTCACGCCGACGCTGTAAGGGACCGACGGGTCAGGGGCGGTTCTGTCTACGCCCTTTCCACGCGTGGGGCGAGCAGCGAGGCGGCACGGCTACTGGCCAGTCGGGAGAACCTCGCGGACATCATCGGCGGGTCGGAGAACGACAACACGACCGATACGGCCGATCACATCACGTTGGACATGGTTCAAACCAACACGTTTAACCTGTCCAGAAGCTTTGGCAGTGTCGTGCTCACCAACATCAGTGATGTCAATACCCTGAAGTTCAAAACCGTCCAGGCAGCCCCCTTCAGGGTGCTGAAGCTCCCAGAAGTCCCATCGGTCCTGGTTGAAACGGCCTACATATCCCACCCTGTGGAAGAGCAGCTCCTGCGGACGCCTGCTTTTCAGCAGGAAGTTGCCGACGCGATCGCCGCTTCCGTGTATGCATTTGTTCCCTCGACATATAAACCGTCTTCCCCTGCTCCCGTCCTTCTGACCAGGAAAGAAGAGCCGGCCAGGGCGATGAGGACATCAGAGACAACAGCGGCCTCCTCGCCGGTTTACGGGACATACGTCGTCAAAAAAGGCGACACACTGGAGAAAATAGCCATTCGCCATCGAACGACGGTTGGTGAGTTGACGAAATTAAATAAGATCAAGCGAAACGATCATATCTACATCGGACGAAAATTAAAGATCCCGCTCGAATCCCCGGAGGATGAAGAGATCTCCTCCCCCGTCCTCGCGTCCTACGTGGTCAAAAAGGGAGACACGCTCGACAAGATCGCCAAGAAACATCACATGAGCGTGGCAGCTATTTTAATTCTGAACGACATGAAACCACAGGATCCGCTGTATCTGAACCGCAAGTTGAAGGTTTACGCCGTCGGGCGTGATAATGGAAAGACCGAAGCCTCTGTGTCTACAAAACGCGGTCTCACGGTGTATACGGTGAGGACAGGTGACAGCGTAGAGAAGGTTGCGGCAAAGCATCACATGACTGTTTCCGAACTTCGAAAGGTCAATGGCATGCAGCAGCGGGAATTTCTCACGGTGAATCAGAAGCTCAAGGTGTACTCGGAAGAAAACAACCCGGACAAAAAGAAACGTCAAGTCGCTCGATCCAAGACCCAGACAAAACAGCAGCCGGTAACCTACGTGGTCAAAAAGGGAGACACGCTCGACAAGATTGCCCGTAAGCACAACACCACCGTTGCCACTCTCGTGAAGCTCAACAAGCTGAAAGCAAATGACCCTCTTTACATCAATCGAAAGCTGAAACTGCCTGCCGAAGAAGATATTTAAGGAAATACCGGTTCCTCCCCACCACGCACTGGTCGTTGACAGCGACGACGGAACCGATAGGTGAAGCCCCGGGGTCAAAGGACAAAATATTCAACCCATTTTGTAAAGCCGGGCGGACTGTCCAATGCAAAAGAAATTCTGTAAAGGCCCGTTCATCCCCAGTGCGGTGATCGGTGCGGTGGTGGCTGTTTTACTCTGCATGCCGTCACCCAGTCTGGCACAGGCGGGGGAAAAGGGAGTGGTGGATGCCATTGCCGATTTCCTGCGATCCCTGATGCCGCGGCCTCTTTTTTTTGTCGAGGATGAAAAGGGAGATTTCAAAGTGTTGAGAGGACACACCGACCGGGTATGGACGGTGGCGTTCAACCCAGACGGAAGGACTCTGGCATCGGGGGCCATGGATGACAACATCATCATCTGGGATGCCGCGACAGGTAATGTTCTCCACACGCTGAGGGGGCACACGAAGCCTATCTTCTCACTTATCTACAGCCGTGACGGTAAAAGGATCGCTTCGGCAAGTCGTGATCAGAGCATCATCCTGTGGGATGTGGCTTCACGTAAACCGATCAAGACCCTGAGCGCCCACAGCGCCTCTGTTGTCTCTCTCTCCTTCAGCGCCGATGGCAAGCGGTTGCTGTCGGGAAGTGAAGATCGAACGGCGATCATCTGGGATGTGGAGAAGGGGCAACTCATGCACGTCCTGCGCGGCCATCGGTACGCGGTCAACGCTGTCTCCTTCAGTCCCGACGGGACCCGGGTGGCCACAGGAAGTGATGATTTCACAATCATCCTCTGGGACGCGCTGAAAGGAAAGCTGATCCAGAAACTCACGGAGCATAAGAGCCTGGTCAAATGCCTGTCCTTTTCTTCCGACGGGAAGACCCTGGCTTCAGGAGGTGCCGATCAAGCGATTATCCTCTGGGACGCACGGACAGGGCAAAAAATCCGGACACTCATCGGCAGCGGGAGTCTCGTGTTCTGCCTTACCTTCAGCCCTGACGGCAGGCGGCTGGCAGCGGGGGCTGATCAAAACGTCATGATCTGGGACGTCTCGGCGGGGACGCTCCTGAAAACGCTCAAGACGCCTTATGGGTATGTGCTCTCCCTGTCCTTCAGTCCCGACGGCAAGCGGCTGGCCGCAGCAAGGGAGGATCTGGTCGTAGTGCTTTTTGAAAGCATAGATCTCTCGTCATAGGGGACCCCGGCTTGATGGGCGGGTTCCGGATTCCATCCGCGGAAAGGAGGGGAAATCCATGATCACGGTCTGCACGAGCGGCTGGTTTGATCCGATTCACGTGGGGCACATTCGACTTTTTCGGGAGGCCAGAGGCCTGGGTGATCGGTTGGTCGTCATCCTCAACTCGGACGAAACGCTTCTGAAAAAAAAGCATTACTTCTTCCTGCCTTTCAATGAGAGAAAAGAGATCCTGCAGGGCATCCGGTACGTTGATGAGGTCATTGACTGCGTGGATACGGATTTCACGGTCTGCAAGACGCTGGAGATGCTGAAACCCGCTATCTTCGCCAAGGGCGGCGATTACAAACCGGATAACCTCCCCGAACTCCTCCTCTGCAATAAACTCGGCATCAAGGTGGTTTTCAATGTCGGTGGCGAGAAGGTTAAATTGACGGGGAGGCTGGCTGCCTATGAGTGATTAAACATCCAGCCATCGGGTCATCAACATTCGATTTGCTTTTACTTCGACCCTCTGCTATATTCCCCGCGATAATTTTCAGGGCAGGAAGATTTAAACCATAAGTGGTTGTATTTATTCATTTTTCTTAATTGTCCCCGGAAAGGAATAGGAAAATGGAAGAAAAGAAACCCCTGGAAAAACATACGGTAAAGGAATTGAGAGAGATGGCCCTGGCTATGGGGGGAATATCCGGCGTCAGTGCCATGAAAAAGGAGGAGTTGATCAAGGCCATCAAGGAGGCCAAGGGTGTCCCTCTCAAGGCCGTGCGCGAAAAGCCCGTAGAGAGCGTCGTGACTCTGAAGAAGAAGTGCCGGGAACTCAGGGTAAAAAGGGATGAGTTGAAGGCAAAGGGAGATCGCCTACAGGCACTGTATATCAAGAGAAAGATCAGCAAGCTCAAGAAGAAAACGAGAAGGCTGGCAAGGAAGGTCGCTCCCCCGGGGAAATAGTTCAACCGGAGTATCCATCATGTTTGTCGGCAGGAGAATGACGAGAAACGTCGTGACCGTGACACGGGACACGAGTATTCTTGCCGTCAGAAACACTCTCCATGAACATCAGTTCAACCAGGTCCCGGTGGTGGATGGGAGGAAGGTCGTCGGCATCATCACGGACGGGGACATTCGTGAGAACTCCGCATCGCCTGCAAGCACACTCTCGGTTCATGAGCTCAACTATCTCCTTTCAGAGATGAAGGCCGGGGACATCATGACCAAAGACCCGATCACAGTGACGCCGGAGACGCCCATCGAGGAAGCAACCGAGATCATCAACCGCCGCAATATCGGCAGCCTTCCCGTGGTGTCAAAGGGGGAGCTGGTCGGGATCATTACAACTTCTGACCTGCTCAATGTACTCCTCGAAGTGATGGGAATGGGAACGCCCAGTTCGAGAATCGAGCTCGCGATCCCGAGCGACATGGGGGAACTGGAGAAGATAGCGGGTATTGTCAAAGCCAGGGGGCTCCAGATCATTTCCATGGTGTCGAGTGTCAGCAAAGATGATCCCGCAAACCGGCTGGCCGTTATCCGGGTCAACACGGAAGATGTAAGGGATCTCTGCAAGGCCCTGAGGGAGGCGGGATACAGGGTCACAACCCGCTACGAAGAGTAGGGCTTCGATCGGAGAATGTCAAAACTGAAGAAAGGGGAAAAGGACTGAAACCGCGTGTCTTTCCCCTTTTTCGCTGAATTCTACAAGGGAGGAGAAGGGATGCTATGAGTAACGAGAATCTGGAAAGCAAACGATGGATCATTGCGATTGCGGCGATTGTCATGCAGCTCTGTCTGGGTACGGTCTATGCCTGGTCCGTTTTCAAAAAGCCATTGATGATGACCCATGGCTGGGCCGAAACGCCGACGCAGGCCACCATGATGATCAACATGGCCATGATCGGTCTGGCTGCAGCCTTCGGCGGCACCCTCGTCGACAAGAAGGGGCCCCGATTCGTTGCCACGATCGGCGGTATCCTCTTCGGCGTCGGCACGCTCCTGGCCGGCTTGGCCGACCAGTTGGGCAACATGTTCCTCCTCTGGCTGGGCTTCGGTCTCATCGGCGGCATCGGCAACGGCTTTGGCTATGTAACGCCCATCGCCACGCTGATTCGATGGTTCCCCGACAAACGCGGCCTCATCACGGGGCTTGCGGTCATGGGTTTCGGTGCCGGCGCCTTCTTCATGGGCCTGATCGCCCCCGGGATGGTCAATAGCATGGGCGTGGCCAAGACCTTCTACATCTGGGGCGTGATCTTTCTGATTCTCGTCACAGGCGCCGCCCAGTTTTACAAGAACCCGCCCAAGGGGTGGCTCCCGGCAGGATTCACTCCCTCGGCAGCGACCGTTTCCGCTGCCGACTCCTTCACCTTTGAGGAGGCCGTGAAGAGACCCCAGTGGTGGATGCTCTGGTCGATGCTGTTTCTGAATGTCTCCGCCGGCCTGGGGCTTATCTCGCAGCTCTCTCCTTTGGCCCAGGATGTTATTAAAAAGGCCAGTCCCGGTATCGGTGTTGCCGAGCTGGCCGTTGCGGGAGGGGCCATCCTTGCCATCGCTTCCATTTTCAACGGCCTGGGAAGGCTCTTCTGGGCCTCCGTATCCGACTTCATCGGCCGCCGCATGGTGTTCCTCACCATGTTCGCCAGCCAGGCGGCCCTGTACGTCCTACTGCCTCAGATCAGCAACCAGCTCATTTTCACGGTCATCGCCTGCTATCTCCTGGCCTGCTACGGCGGCGGGTTCGCCACGATGCCCCCCTTCGCGGCCGATTCCTTCGGCCCGGGTTACATCGGGAAGGTCTACGGCATCATGCTGACGGCCTGGGGTTGTGCCGGTGTGGTGGGGCCCCTGGTCTTCGCCCAGATCCCGAAACAGGCGCTCTATGTGGCTGCGGGACTTCTCATGCTGGGATTTGTCGTCGCGCTGACCTTCAAGCGTCCGGCACCGAAAGGGGCGAAGGCGTGAGGAAAGTTGTGAGTCGTGAGTTATGAGTGGTGAGTAAATCGAATAAAAAAAGAGGCGGGCATCAAGCCCGCCTCTTTCAGTTTTTCCTGTCTTTATTCTCAGTCAAATCATTCGTCATTCAAAATTCAAAACTCAAAATTGTGTAACAGCCTCACGTGCTGTTACGCTGCCTCTATCTTCACCGCGCAGACCTTGTATTCCGGGATCTTCGCGATCGGGTCGAGTACAGGGTTAGTAAGGATATTTGTGCGTACCTCGTGGAAGTGGAAGTTCATGAAGATCGTGCCTTCCGGCGAGCGTTGGGTCACCTGTGCTTTTCCTTCCACGCTCCCGCGCCTCGAGGTGACCTTCACGTTTTTTCCATCCTCGATGCCGTATCTCTTCGCGTCCTTCGGGTTGATCTCGACAAGACTCTCCGGATATCTCTCCATGGCACCCTTGGAGCGGCGCGTCATCGTCCCCGTGTGGTAGTGGTAGAGGACACGGCCCGTGGTCAGCGTGAGGGGATAGTCCGCGTCGGGGAGCTCGTCGGGCGGGATGTACTCGATAGGCGTGAAGAGCCCCAGTCCTCGCGTGAAGCGATCCCGGTGGAGGAACTTCGTTCCCGGATGCTCCTCGTTGATGCAGGGCCACTGGATGCCGGTCTTCTCGATGCGGTCGTAGGTGATGCCGGCATAACTGGGGGTGACCTGTCGAACCTCCTCGAAGATATCCTTCGCGGAGGCATAGTGCATCGGGTAGCCCAGCCGGGTGGAGATGGCCGCGATGATCTCCCAGTCCGGTTTAGCCTGACCGGGGGGATTGATCGCTTTCCTGATTCGCTGAACCCTTCGTTCGGTGTTGGTGATGGTCCCGTCCTTCTCGGCGAAGCAGGCGACCGGCAGGACCACATCGGCATGCTCAGCCGTCTCCGAAAGGAAGATGTCCTGAACCACCAGGAAATCCAGCTTCTTCAGGGATTCTTCCAGGTGGTGCAGATCCGGGTCGCTCAGCATGGCGTTCTCACCCATGATCCACAGGGCCTTGATATCGCCTTTGTGGGCGGCATTCGTCATCTCGACGACCGTGAGGCCGGGTTTTGCCGGGAGCATGACCTTCCAGGCTTTTTCGAACCGGGCCCTCGCCTCGTCGTTAGTCACCATCTGGTAGGCGGGGAAGACATTGGGCAGCGCCCCCATGTCGCAAGCCCCCTGGACGTTGCCCTGGCCCCGGAGCGGGTTGATGCCGCCGGATTCAATACCCATCTTGCCGCAGAGCATGGCGAGGTTTGCGAGCGACTTCACGTTGTCCGTACCCGTTTTGTGCTGGGTAATGCCCATGGCGTAAATAATGCTCGATTTGTTCGCCGTGGCGTAGAGGCGGGCAGCCGCCCGGAGCCGGTCGGCGGGAACACCGGAGATCTTCTCCACGTACTCGGGAGTGTATTTTTCCACGATCTTCCGGACTTCCTCGAAGCCCTCGGTCCGGGTCTCTACGAACTCCTTTGCGTGGATGTTTTCCTTGAGGATGGCGTTCATCAGGCCGTTGATGACGGCCACGTCGGTCCCGGGCTTCTGGCGCAGCCACAGTGTGGCGTACTTGCAGAGCCCGATCTCGCGGGGGTCGATGACGATGAGCTGTGCATTCCGATGGCGGACAGCCCTCTTGACGTACATGCCGATGACGGGGTGGTTTTCCGTCGTGTTCGTTCCCGTGGCGAGGATGACATCGGCGAATTCGAGTTCCTTGATGGAATTCGTCATGGCACCACTTCCGAATGCGGCGGCCAGACCGACCACCGTGGAGGAGTGTCAGAGCCGGGCGCAGTGATCGACATTGTTGGTCCCGATCACCGCTCTCATGACTTTCTGGAAGAGGTAATTCTCCTCGTTCGTGCAGCGCGCCGAGGACAGACCCGCAATGCTGTCTGCCCCGTGTTTTTTTCTGATCGAAGCGAGTTTCTTGGCGATCACGTCCAGGGCCTCGTCCCAGGAGGCTTCCCGGAGCTTGCCCTTTTCGCGGATGAGCGGTGTTCTGAGGCGATCGGGATGGTCGATAAATTCAGCGCCGAACCTTCCCTTGACGCAAAGACTCCCGTCGTTGGGGGGACCGTATTCCTTATTGGAGGTGATTTTGACCACCTTTCCCTCGTGGACATTCAGGTCCAGCTGGCATCCCACGCCGCAGTAGCCGCAGGTGGTACGGACCTTTTGAAGTTCCCAGGGCCGCCCGGCGAACCGTCCCTGCTTGTTGATGATGGCGCCCGTCGGGCATGACTCCATGCATTCCCCGCAGAAAACGCAGATGGAGTTTTTGTAGTCGCTGTCGAAGGCGGGTCCGACCTTCATTTTGGAACCGCGCATGTAAAAATCGAGGACTTCATTGACCTGGACTTCGTTGCAGGCGCGGATGCAGCGGCCGCAGAGGACGCACTTGTTCAGGTCCCTCATGATCATCGTATTGGTGGTCTCGACGGGGTAACCGGGGGGCTTGATTTCGAAACGGGGTTTTTCGATCTTCAGCCAGTAGATGAGGTCCTGCAGCTCGCATTGCCCGTTGGATTCACACATCAGGCAGTTGTGATCGCCGGAAGCCCAGAGCAGTTCGACGACGAGCTTCCTGGATTCACGGACGCGTTCCGTGTCCGTTTTGATGATCATGCCGGGGCTCACCGGCATCGCACAGGAGGCCACCAGGTTTTTTGCACCCGCCACCTCGACACAGCAAACACGGCACGCGCCGACCAGGGTCGTCATGGGAAAGTAACAGAGTGTCGGGATGTAGATGCCATTTTGTCTTGCCACTTCGAGGATCGTCTGTCCGGGCAGGGCCTGGAATTCCCGTCCATCGATGGTGACCGGAAGCTTTTTCTCCATGGGTTAAAATCCTCCTGAGATCGGTGGGAAAAATGGTCGCATCTTCATATAACAATTGCGGAAAGAAGGAAAGTATTTTTTCGCGATTCTTCGTGAGGATGAGCCCGCCGGTCATGGTTCACTTCCACGAATGAATACGAAAGTTTATGGGAAAGGTTTGTCCTTCTCGTCCATGGGGGTCACGGCGGTGATTCTCTTGAGAAGGGAGCCTCCCTTGGAGCCCTGTCCGAGGGAGGTATCGGACACAACCACCCGGCCCACGTATTTCGTTTCCCGGGTAAAAAAACCGGGCTCGCTGTTATAGGCCCAGGCGCTGTGGATGATGTAGGGTTTCCCGTCGATCACGCCCAAGAAAAGCATGATGTGGCCCGGCGTGTAGAGAACCGCCGGACGGCCATCGTATTTTTTTAGAAGTTCGATCTTTTCACTGTCCTGAAGATGTTGGATATCGGCTCGGTATTTACTGTTAAACTGGGATTGTCGAAGACTGTTTCTGGGCATGTTGAAGCCGAAGCAGCGGTAGATATCCATGATGAAGCGGGAGCAATCCCTCCCTTCATACAGGTCTCCCCATCCGTAGGGATGGTTCAGTAGTTTGAAGGCCTGACGATAAAGATTTTTCATCGTGAAGGGGAGGGGGCCTTCATGAACATCATCGGAGGCAGGGATGTAACCGGTAGTCCGTTTCAGGGTACCGTTTTCATCCCTGCAGGGAAGCGTCACGCGGTAAAAGGCCTCCGTCCTGCTTTCAAAGGGGAGTGTCGCTCCCATCTGAAGTGTGGCGGCATGCTGGGCAAGAGATGGATCTGTGTAGACTTCGACACGAGCACCTGTAACGATAACGGGGTTCGAACGGGCAAAGTGCAAGATGGTACTTTTGGCGGCCGTAGCAATCTTCGAAGCTTCGACCCACCCCTTCGTGTGAGAGACCTGGATCAGGTACCACGCCCCATCCTTTGTGGCATGGAAAATGGCCGCAGGGGTCCCGCATTCCAGGAGGGTATACTGAAAACGGTCAAAGCTGTTCCGGAAGGGTTTATCCAGGAAGATTTCGTTTGTCGGGAGCCTGCGGAGATTCGCCCTCGAGGTGATGATACCGTACTGAGGGGACAGGGTTTCGGGCAGCGTCCCCATGGAAGATTCGATTCGTTCGTAGAATATTTTTGTCAGGGGGTGATTCGTGTGGTCATAACCCGGAGGCCCGTTTTTCAATTTCTCCAGATCAATGATCATGTCCTGCAGGTACGACCTTGTCAAAGGCTCCGGAAGTGCGAAGATGTCGACGAGATTGATATAGGACTTCAGGGCCGATCGGTTGAGGGCTTCAATTTCTTCCGGGGTCAGAATGAGGGCGCGCGGTTCAGCGACCCTCGATGCCCAGAAATCGGCAGATTCGAAATCCGGGTCCACGTTCGTAAGCCGCGAAGGGGCAAGCTCCCTTGACTCCCAGAGAGCGAGGATGGGTTTTTCGGCACAGGAGAGGAAGGCTGGAAAGAATATAACAAGGAGGACGATCAGGACTCTAAGATCTGCGAATTTCAAAAGGGTTATTTTGCGACGAGGCTTTTTCAGCATTTGGGAAAGTAAACATTCAGGGGATCCGGCCTATCCGGACCCGAAAATCTATTTCAGGGCTTGGTTGCCTAATCTTACGAATTCGAACCCCTTGTTCTTCAGCTCCGGAACCGCCGCCATTACTCCTTCAGCGGTCTCCCCCTCCGGATGATTCGCGTGCAGGATGACGATGGTGCCCGGTGCTGCACCGAGCAGTGCTTCGATGACGTCTTTTTTTGAGTAGGTGGCACCGGCATCGCCCACGATGCTCCAACCGATGACCCCATAACCAAGGGCGTTGGCAATTTTCACACCATACTCGTCGCAGAATCCCGCGGCCGGGCGAAAGTACTTTGGCTTCTTACCCGCCAGGATTTCAATTTTTCTCGCGTTCTTTTCAATTTCGTCGATGAGCTCGTCGATGTTCTTCGTCCCCTGGATTCCCTGGGCCTTCTTTCCATTGATCGAACAGGGCCTGTGGTTCAGCCCGTGGTTCGCGATTTCGAAAAGCGGGTTCTCCGCCAGCTCCTTGGCGATGTCGGGGTTTGCGTCGATCCACTTTCCACTCAGAAAGAGGGTGGCCGGGATTTTGTCCCGCTTGAGGAAATTGATCAGCTTGGCGTCGTATCCCTTGCCCTTTGCGCCCCCGCAGGCATCAAAGGTCAGGGCGATGAGTTTCTTATCCGTATCGAGCGTCGTTTTCGTGCCGGTGACGTTTTCACCCCACTGCCGGGGGACCTTGCCCGTGAAGGAAACGAGGATCTGTTCCCGGAGGGTTGCAAAGCTCAGCTCGAGGTGACGCGGCGACTGGATCTTTTTTCTGACCGCAGGCTGGCGAAGGGTGTCTTCATGTGCCGGGGCTGCCGCCGGCGGGTCCTGGATGGCCTTTTCCGTGACGGCGGATACCGGCAGGTCTACACCGCTGAACCACAGAAGGAGTGCAAATAGGAATGCAAGAAGATAAATATATCTGGCCATGACCCGCTTTTAATGCTTCGAAGATTCTTTTCAATCAAAAAGCTGAGGCATATTACCAGAAAAAAGGCTGTCGATGAAGGATTATTTTATCTTTCCGCCAATCGAAATGACTTTCTCCCGGACAGGAATATCTTTCCCCGCCCGTGCCACGGCTTCTCTGACGATTCGCGGGAGCGTTGAGCAGCAGGGGACCTCCATGTCGAGCACGGTGATATCCCGGATGTCATTTTGCCTGAAAATCTCCGTGAACCGATCGAGGTAAAACGTCCGGTCGTCGAACTTCGGGCAGCCGATCATGACCACGCGTCCGTTGAGAAAGTCTTCATGAAAGGAGCCGTAGGCCACAGGAACGCAATCGGCGGCGACGAGGAGTCTGGCGTTTTTCAGGAATGGGGCGGAAGGCGGAATGAGCCGGATCTGGACGGGCCACTGGGCAAGAGCAGATACCGGTCTGGCAGAGGGTTCCTTTGAAGTCGTTTTTTTCTTCTCCGCGGGCGCCTGGAAGTGCATCATCATGGAAGGGCAGCCGGCGTGCTCTTCGAGGGTCTGAAGGGGCGGTAATTTCTTGCGGGACTTCAGGTGTTCGTGAACCGCTGACTCGTCGAAGGCCTCGGCTTCTCTTTCGACGATCGCCAGCGCCCCCCTGGGGCAATCGCCGAGGCAGGCTCCAAGGCCGTCGCAGAATTTGTCTGAAATGACACGGGCCTTGCCGTCGATGATCCGGATGGCACCTTCGGCGCAGGCGGGAACGCAGAGCCCGCAACCGTCACACAGCGCTTCATTGATTTCGATGATCTTTCTCTTCCTATGCATTGTCCCTCCAGGAATCCAACCGGTTGGTGATGGCCTCCATCGTGCGTGAAAGCCGTCATCCAAGTATTGCTTTCAGATCCTCCTCGGGCGTTGTAATAGGCCGGATGTTGTAATCCCTCACCAGGATGTCGAGTACATTCGGCGAGAGGAACGCCGGGAGCGACGGCCCCAGGCGAATGTTCCTGATGCCGAGCGCAAGAAGCGTCAGGAGGATAGCTACCGCTTTCTGTTCGTACCACGAAAGAACCATGGAGAGCGGCAGTTCGTTGATGCCGACCTTGAAGGCCCGGGAAAGGGCAAGGGCCACCTGGATGGCCGAGTAGGCGTCATTGCACTGGCCCATGTCGAGCAGCCTCGGGATGCCCGCGATGTCACCGAGATCCTGAGCGAAGAAGCGGAACTTCCCGCAGGCGAGCGTGAGGACCACGCAGTCTTTTGGAACCTGCTCGACGAACTTCGTATAGTAATTTCTTCCCGGCCTGGCGCCGTCACAACCGGCCACGAGAAAGAAATGACGGATCCTGTTACCCCTGACGGCCTCGATGATCCTGTCGGCCGCACTCAGCACGGCGTTTCTGCCGAAGCCCGCAGTCACCGATCCGCCATCCGTGTCTGCGGGGAACCCGGGGCCTTCGAGGGCCTTCTCGATGAGCGGTGTAAAATTGTCGTCGCTGATGTGGCCGATGTCCGGCCAGCCCGCCATGCCCGATGTGAACAATTTTTCAGCCACGGGGGGCTGGGGTTTCTGGATGCAGTTGGTGGTCATGAGGATGGCGCCCGGGAAGGCGGGAAACTCCTTCGTCTGATTCTGCCAGGCCGTTCCATAGTGACCGTATAGATGTTTGTACTTCTTGAGCCCGGGGTAACCGTGGGCGGGCAGCATCTCACCGTGCGTGTAAATGTTGATCCCTTTGCCCTCCGTCTGCCTGAGAAGCCCTTCCAGATCCTTGAGATCATGTCCGGAGACGAGGATGGCCTTTCCTCTCTTTGCGCCCAGGGGCACCTTGGTCGGGACGGGGTGTCCATAAGTTTCCGTGTGCCCCGCATCGAGGAGTTCCATGGCCCTCAGGTTGACCGTGCCGCAGCGGAGCACCCATTTCAACGCCGCCTCCAGATCGAGCTTTTCGTCCACCGTGGCAGCGAGGGCCTCATGGATGAAGGCATAAACGCTTTCATCTTCCTTTCCCAGGATACCGGCATGATCGGCATAGGCCGCAATCCCCTTGATCCCGAAGAGGAGTGTGTGCTTAAGAGAGGATGTATCCTTTGATTTGTCGCTGGAGGGCTCATGACCCACCCCTTCGCCCTGGGCGATCAGGTCCTCGATTTTTTCGGCCGGCTTGAAGGTGAGTTCGGGGCGGGCCAGATCGAGCGTTCCCCCCGCCTTTTTTATCTTTTCGACGAGACCGCTGCGCAATTCGACGGCCTGTCGGATCAGGCTTACGAATCTTGTAGGGTCGAAGTTGACGTTGGTGAGTGTTGAGAACAGGGCTCTAACGGTGAAGACGTTTACGTCTCTGTCCGCAACGCCCAAACGTCTTCCTGCAATGGCCCCCATGGCAAGCCCTTTAAGAATATCCACAAGAAGGTCCTGAAGGGCGGCAACCCGCGCGTCCTTGCCGCATACCCCCGATTTGGTGCACCCGGTCCCTTTTGCCGTCTGTTCGCACTGATAACAGAACATGTCCATTCTCCTTTTCTGGATAAGCCTTTTCTTAGAATGCTATTTGTTTTCTTCGGTAAAATCTTTGACCTAGATCAAAAAAGCAAAAATTCGAAAACAGAAGATTCCCCCCGCTGAAAGTCCTTTTATTTTTGCCGGAAAAAGGATAGATAGACAGGCCATGAATAAGATTGAGTTTTTATCCCGCTTGCCCCTGTTCAGGGGTTTGCCGGACGAGGAGCTCCGGACGCTGGCGGAAATCGCGGGGGTGAAGACCTATCGTAGGGGCGAAACCATCTTCCTCGACGGTGGAGAGGGTCATGGTTTCTACGTCGTCTTCACGGGGAAGGTAAAGATCTACAAACTCTCCCCCGAGGGCAGGGAACTCATCCTGCACATCATGGGACCGGAAGATTCTTTTGCCGAGGTGCCCGTTTTCGAGGGAAGGCACTATCCGGCGAACGCCGAGGCCGTCGATGACACCCGGGTTCTCTTTTTCCCTCGCGAAGCGCTGCTGCAAAAGATCTGCAGGGACCCCTCCCTCGCGATGAACATGCTTGCGGCCCTCTCGGCCCGCCTGCGGGAGTTCGCGCAGAAGATGGAAGACCTGTCGCTCAAGGACGTGCCCTCCCGCCTCTCCGCCTATTTCCTCCACCTGAGCGAGCAGAGAAAGGGGTCCGACGAACTGGATCTCGACATCAAAAAGGGCCTCCTGGCAAGCCTCATTGGGGCGAAGCAGGAATCCCTCTCCCGCATCCTTGCTAAAATGAGCGAGCGGCGGATCATTGAGGTGAAAGGGAAGAAAATCAAGATCCTCGACAGGCAGAAACTGAAGAAAATAGCCGCCGGCGACAGGACCCTTTTCAGCTGACCGTGGCTTCCCGTTTCTTTTATATCACCCCTGAAAATCTACTTGACGGTGTATACTTTTTGCGAAACCCGTGACAACGGAAATTTCATTAAAAGGAGGAAGATGAAATGGATTGGAGAGACGACTACAAGCGCAAGGTTGTATCCATAGAAGAGGCGGCAAAACAGGTCAAATCCGGCGATGTTGTCCTCGCCGGTCTGGGCATCGGGGCGTGCTCCGGCGACGTGTACAACGCGATCCTGGACCGATGGAAGGAACTGAAAGACGTCAAGATTATAGATGCCGTTCAGGTGCGCCCGGCAAAGCTTTACGATCCGAATTTCATGGCCAGCATTGACGGGCATATTAATTTTTGGCCGGCATTCGGCCTCATCACCATCCGCAAAATTAGCGCAACGTTGTTGCCCGATTTTTTCCCCATCACGAGTTCTGACTCGGCGGGCAAACTTTCTAGGATTACGGACGTTTTTGCATGTATGGTCACCCCCCCGAACAAGCAGGGTTACGTGAATCTCGGCCTGACAAACTTTTATTCCTTGGAGACCATACGGCAGGGCAAGGCTTCGGGAAAGTTGCGCGTTGCCCTGGGGGAAGTGAATGATAAGATGCCCGTCATTTTGGGCAATAACTGGTTACACGTATCGGAATTCGACTTCTTTGTGGAACACTCGACAGCGATTCCTGCGTTCACCCGGGCCCAACCCGGAGAGAGGGAACAGAAGATCGCGGGCCATGTTCTGGAGCTTATCAATAACGGAGACACGTTCCAGATGGGCATCGGTGCCATTCCTGAGGCGGTGGTCAGCGGCCTGAATGGAAAGCACGATCTGGGCGTTCTGACCGAAATGTTCCCCATCGGCCTTCCCCAGCTTATCGAAAAAGGGATCGTCACCAACGAGAGAAAACCTGTCCATAAGGGAACAACCGTCGCGACATTCTGCATCGGCGATCAGAGCATGTATGATTATGTGGCTGAGAATCCGCGATGTGAATTTTATCCCGCAAGCTACACGAACAACCCGGCTTTTATCGCGCAACACCCCAATATCGTGGCCATCAACATGGCCCTGATGGTGGATTTAAGCGGCCAGATCGCTTCAGAAGGTCTGGGGCACAGGATGGTGAGCGGCTCCGGTGGGCAGCTCGATTTCCAGATGGGCTCGAGTTATTCGAAGGGCGGAAAGGGGATTACGCTTCTCACTTCGTCGCGAAAATTAAAAGACGGGACCCTGGCCTCATCCATCGTTCCGGAATTGCCCCTGGGAACGCCGATCACTGTACCGAGGACCTTTGCTGATTACGTGGTGACGGAATATGGCATCGCTCATCTCCGTTATAAAACCCGTAGACAGCGAGCAGAGGCGCTCATCAATATCGCCCATCCGGATCTCCGCGGTGAGTTGAGGAACGCTTTGAAGAAAAATTTCTCCATGAAGAAATAAGACTGAGTGATTTTTTTGAAGAGCAGGCGGAGATCGTTGATATTACTACACCGAACATCGGTGAAAGGAGGCAAACCATGTCAGCGTTGATGGAATATCGGGTCGATCAGGATCTCATCGGCCACCTGGTTTTCAACCATCAAACGGAAAAGATGAACGTCATATCGGCCCAGTTCATGGAAGAATTTCTGGATGTCCTGGATCGGATCGGGAAGGACGAGAAGGTCCGGGGTGTTGTCCTAAAGAGCAAGAAGCCCGGTGTCTTCATCGCCGGCGCCGACATCAAGTGGCTGCAGGATCTCAAAACTGCCGAGGACTGCCGGATTTTTGCAAAACGGGCTCATGTTCCCTTCGACCGCCTCGAGGCCCTGAAAGTACCGACCGTTGCGGCCATAAGCGGCGTGTGTCTGGGAGGGGGCCTGGAAATCGCGCTCGCCTGCCGGTGGCGCGTGGCGGCCGACATTCCGGAGGTACAGATCGGGCTTCCAGAGGTGAAACTGGGTGTGATTCCCGGAGGGGGCGGCACACAGAGGCTTCCGGCCCTCGTTGGAATCAAGAGCGCACTGGAGCTCGCTACGGCGGGAAAGACCCTGAGGGCCCAGGATGCTCTCAAACTGGGTCTGGTTGACGCCGTATTTCCCGCCGAGCACTTCAACGAGAAAGCGAAGGATTTCCTGCTCCAGAAGATCCGGGAACAGGCGCCCGTGACAAGGCCATGGTTGAGCGCTGACTTCCGCTACGGGGCATCGGCTGAGGAGAAAACCCCGGAATTTCAGAAACAGCTCTTCGCCGGGGCTCGGCAGATGACAATGAAGGCGACGAAAGGTTTCATCCCCGCCCCGCTCAAGGTCATCGATGCCATGGAAGCCGGTGCGAGCGGGGGATTTAAGGCCGGTCTCAACGCAGAACAGGAGATCTTCGGCAACATCCTCTCCTCGAATGAGGCCCGGAACCTCATCGATCTCTTCCTGATGCAGAATGCCATGACCAAGGTCTACGGTTCGAAAGACCGCTCCGTCAAGCCGGAGCCGATCAAGAAGGTCGGAGTGCTTGGCGCGGGCCTGATGGGCTCGGGGATTGCCCACAGCGTCATCATGTCCGGCCGCCATGTGGTTATGAAGGATGTCAGCGACGAGACTCTCGACCGTGGTGTGAACGCCATCCGTGGCATCCTGAAGGCCGAGGTGGACAAGGGACGCATGGCAGAGGCCAAGATGAACGAGGCCCTTTCGAGGATTACGAAATCCACAGATTACGCCGCCTTCTCCGATGTGGATCTTGTCATCGAGGCGGTCTTCGAGGATATGCATATCAAGCAGCAGGTGATCAGGGATGTCGAAAAGGTCCTCCCGGCTCGCGCGATCTTCGCCTCTAACACGTCCTCTCTCGCTATCAGTGAGCTTTCCAGGGTCTCCTCGAGGCCGGAGCGCTTCATCGGCCTCCACTATTTCTCTCCGGTGAACCGAATGCCGCTTTTGGAAATCATCCGGGGGCAGAAAACCTCGGAGCAGACTGTGGTGTCGGCCGTGGCGTTCTCTCACACCACGAGGAAACTCCCCATCGTTGTGAATGATTGCTACGGATTTTACACCACCCGGTCGGTGTGCGCTTACCTTGCCGAGTCCCTGCATTGTTTGAACGACGGGGCCGACATCCAGAAGATCGACGAGGCCCTGATGGAATTCGGCATGCCCGTGGGCCCCGTCACCCTTCTGGATGAAGTGGGTCATGACGTGGGGGCTCACGTTCTCACCATCATGCAGATGGCCTACCCCGCGCGTTTCAGCGACGACCTGGCGAAAGTGACCGTCAAGGATCAGCGTTTGGGGAGAAAGAATCAGAGAGGCTTCTATCTATACGAGGCCGGGAAGAAGAAGGGCGTGGACGAATCGGCATACAAGCTCTTCAAAAACAGGAAGGCCCTGCCCCTCAGTAAAGAGGAGATCCAGGAGCGCGTGGTTTTGTGTCTCATCAACGAGGTCGGTTTCTGCATGGGGGAAAATATCCTGACCAACCCGATAGACACGGAGATGGGACTCATCTTCGGCATCGGGTTCCCGCCGTTCCGTGGGGGCCCCCTCCACTATATCGATCAGCGGGGCGCGGGCAAAGTCGTGCAGAGCCTGGGGGCCCTGCAGAAAAAATGGGGGGAGCGGTTCAAGCCCGCCCCTTACCTTGTCCAGGCCGCAAAAGAAAACCGAAAACTCTTCACATGGTAGGCGGCAAATGCAATCCGGACTGCCGGAAGACACTTATCGAAACAGGAGGACCGAAAAGAAATGCAGAAGCAAGATGATATCGTCATTGTAAGCGCGGTGCGAACGCCTTTCAGCCGCTTTGATTCCGCCATGGCGGACATCCCAAGCATCGACCTCGGCGTGATGGTCATGAAGGAGGTCATCAGCCGGGTCGGCGTCAAACCGGCGGAGGTGGATGAAATAAACTACGGCAGTTGCATCCCCGCCGAGGTCGCCCTGGAGACAGACGTCCCGGCCCGGCAGGCAACACTCCTGGCCGGGTTCCCGGCTGAAAATATTTCTCTGTCGCTGGACAGGGCCTGCTGTTCGTCCCTGACGACCCTTCGTCTCGGGGTCCGGGCCATCCGGGCCGGCGAGGCCGGGATCTGCATGTCCGTGGGCGCCGAGAATATGCCGAGAACACCCCACCTGGCCCCGGGGCTCAGGCGGGGTGTGAGAATCGGCCCCATCACGCTCATCGACAATCTCTTCGAACTGGGGTACACCGCGAAGGGATTCCCCCCCGTGGCGGTGGATGCCGGGGAAGTGGCCCTCCAGTATGGCGTCACGAGGCAGATGCAGGATGCCTGGGCCTTCCAGACGCAGGAGCGTTACGCCAGGGCCTTTGCCGAAGGGAAATTCAAGATCGGCGAGGAGCTCATGCCGGTGGTGATTCCCCAGAAGAAGGGAGACCCCATCGTCATCGACAAGGATGAATCTCCCAGGAAGACAAGCATCGAGGCCCTGTCAAGGCTCAAGACCGTCTATGGGAGTCCCACCATCACACCGGGCAACGCCCCGCCCATCAGCGCGGGCGCGAGCGCCATTCTTATTACAACCCGGAAAAAGGCCGAGGAAAAGGGTCTGAAGCCCCTGGCCACCATCCTGACGATTGTGGGCACGGCCACGAAGCCGAGAGACATTGCCGTGATCCCGGCGATTACCATCCAGACGGCCCTCAAAAAATCCGGCCTCAAGCTCGACCAGATGGATCTTATCGAGATCAACGAGGCCTTCGCTGCCATGCCTCTCGTCTCGACGAAGATCCTCGCGCAGAATGACGAGAAAAAATGGAAGGCGCTCCAGGACAGGACGAACGTGAACGGCGGCGCCATCGCCATCGGTCATCCCGTCGGGGCCAGTGCCGGCCGGATCACCATGACCCTGGCCTACGAACTGAGGCGAAGGGGTGGCGGTTACGGGATCGCCTCCATCTGCGGGGGACTTGCCCAGGGCGAGGCGGTCATTCTGGAGGTTTAGGGATCCGTTTGTCTTATCGCAAGGAGGTCAAAATGAATTTTCATCTCACCGATGAACAGCAGATGATCAGGAATATGACCCGGAAGTTCGTGGACGACGTGGTGGCGCCGCGGGCGGAGGAACTCGAAAAGAAAGGGGAGTACCCCTATGATATCATGCGGCAGATGGCCGACCTCGGCATGATGGGCATCCCCTTCTCGCAGGAATATGGCGGAAGCGGCGGAGACTGGGTTGGCATGCATATCTGCATTGAGGAAATGTCGAGGGGCGACACGACCCTCGGGGGATTGCTTGATGTGACGACCAGTGTCGTGGCCCAGGAACTCTATGTCTTCGGTACCGAAGCGCAGCAGCGGAAGTGGCTGATCCCCATGGCCCGGGGTAAAACGATCGGCGCTTTCGGGCTCACGGAACCCGGGGCGGGGTCCGACGCCGGGGCCACGAAGACGTCAGCAGTCCGTGACGGAAATTCCTGGATCATCAACGGGACGAAGCAGTTCATCACCAACATCGGCCTGGATAATGCCTCCCTCGTCATCATCACCGCCCGCACGAAGGCACAGAAACCGGGAGAGAAGGAACAGATCAACACCTTCATTGTCCCGAAGGGGACACCGGGCTTCACGCTGGGCAAGAGATACGACAAGATGGCCTGGCAGCATTCGGCCACTCATGAGTGCATCTTCGAAGACTGCCGGATCCCGGTATCGAACTTTCTCGGGAAGGAAGGCAGGGGCTTTGCCCAGCATCTGGCGGTTCTTGAAACGGGCCGGATCAGCGTGGCCGCCATCGCCGTCGGGCTGATGCAGGCCTGTCTCGAAACTTCCCTGAAGTATGCGAAGGAAAGGGTTCAGTTCAACCAGCCTATCATCAACTTCCAGGCTATTTCCTTCAAGCTGGCCGACATGGCCATGGCCATCGAGCTTGCGCGCAACATGTACCTCAAGGCGGCCTGGTTGAAGGATAATCGTCTCCCTCACACGCTGGAAGCGGCCTATGCGAAACTCTACGCCTCTGAGATGTGCGAGAAAGTCGCCAGTGACGCGTACCAGATCCACGGGGGCTATGGTTTCATGAACGAATACGCCGTATCAAGATACTACCGGCATGCCAAGATCCTGCAGATTGTGGAAGGAACTTCGGAAATCCAGAGGCTGGTCATCAGCCGGAACCTCCGATAGGCATGATGGGGTTTTAATCCCGGGGCGGTTTTGGCGGGTCATCGTCTCAAGGGGAGCATTTCCGGACAATTCGGTCCAGGTGCCCGAGGGCTTCTTCCACGGTGCCGGTGTTGAGGATGTAGGCATCGGCCAGTGCCACGGGCGCGGAGGCGCCGTATTCGATTTCCCGGAGATCACGGGTGTCGAAAGCGGCGGCCGAATCGTCGTCGCGCCCGCGCTCCGTGACCCGTCGAAGACGGGTTTGTCTCGGCGCCACAAAGGCGATGACAACCACTTCGGCTTTACGGCGGATGAGCTCAATCTCCGGCCAGGATCGCATGCCTTCCAGGAAGACAACGGGCTTTCCACTCTGAAGGGCCGCCGCCAGCGCCATGCGTGTGACCCCCATGCCGTCTTCGCCGCGAAGCTCCGTGGACACGGCGGCTGTTTGTTGAGGTCCCTGCAACCCCCGCCTTTTCACCGCAGCACGCACCAGGTCTCCTGTGGCGAAATAAGGCATACCCTTCGACTCCGCGTAAAGACGCGCGATATTTTTTCCGGACGCCGGCATGCCGACGATGACCAGAATCTTCATGTCTCCGAGCCTTTCAGAGGCTCAGAGCATTTTTTGCATCCACAGGACATCGAAAACCTTCTCCTTTTTAATACCGATACCCCGAAAACATCCGCACTCGACGAAACCATTCTTTTGATGGAAGGCGATACTTCCATCGTTGAGCGACGATATGCAGGCCAGAAGTGAGGTCAATTTTTTCGTCTTCGCTGCCTCGACGAGCTTTTCAAGAAAGGCCCTGCCGATACCCTTCCGGGTGTATTCCGGGAGAATAAAGTAGGAGATCTCCGCCGTTCTCGAGAGCGTCGGCACGGGACTGTGCGATCGAAGCAGGCCGAATCCGATGACCCGCCCATTTTTGTCTTTGGCCGCAAGCGCAGAATATCCCTTCGACAGCCGGAACAGCCAATCGAAGAATTCGTCGGTGACCCTGTCCTCCGGGAAAGCCGCGAAGGTGTTCTCGACGTAGTAATTGAAGATATCGACGACGGCCCTTCGGTCCGCCAGGGAAAGGGGGCCTATCCGGAAAGCCATTCTTACACTCCTCTTCGCAAGGTGGATTTAGGGTTCTTTTAACAAAGCACGACGCCCATGTCATCGGGAAAAGCGTGAAGATTAAAACGAGTGGATCGGTTTCGAAGCCGGTCTGAACTCGGAGTGAGTAAGGCCGGTGCCAGCAGACCTTCTCTGCACTTCACCGGCCTTGATGACCGTTCAGGAACAATCAGGGGCTATTTCCTTTTCGTGAACGGGTTGGTCTGGTCTCCCCTCATCCCCGGCCCCTTCTGGGTGACCATGATGGTGTCCTTCTTGTCTGTCTGCCTCAGGATATAGGTCGAATCCTTTGATTTCACCGTAATGACGTAGTTTCCGTCCGCGGTCTTTTCGACGGGGCATCCCGGGAACCGCTTCCAGCCGGGACTTTTTGTAATGCCCCCCCTGACAGGGTCAGACTCCAGGGGTCCCCAGCTGTAGAGGACGAGCGCCCGTTCTTTTCCGATTTTTTCAATGGCGAACGCTGCAAGCTGCATTCGAACAGGTAGATAGGTCCAGTGCCCTTCCCAGATGCCCGAAAATTCGGCCACTTTTTCAGGGACCACCTGCTTGTCCGGCGGTACGATTTTCAAGCCCTCCGGAAAGGGGGTGGGGTCTGCGGCAAGAAGAGGTACCGCGGCACAAAGAATCACACATAAAATGACGGCGAGCGAAAGGCTGATCTTCCTCATACATTTCCCTCCTCTTATGAAAGGCGTTACAGGTTTCGCAGGGTGTGACGGGTTTGCAGGCTCTGAGGTGGCAACATGAAAGGCATGCGGGTGGCATCAACCCTGCCTCCTTCACCGGACCGTACTATAATGCCTTTTCGGGATGTTTGTCTACAGGAAGAATGAATCCTTCAAAATGCCTTGAGGGGAATACCGCTGAGGTTCCCCCCGGGACCCCATCCGGTCAAAAAAATCCCCCTCGTCCCTTTTTAGGGGTAGAGGGGGATGAATGGAGGTTCGGGTTGGTTGTTACAGCTCCGCGTCGCAGCGAAGGCAGCGGGCTGCCTCCAGAACGGCCACATCCTTTTTGAAGCCAAGCTCCACCTCCGCGAAGTTCCGGATTCTGAAGTCCGCTTCGAGTTCCGGCATGTGGGCCTGGGGGCGCTCCTGCGTCTCCTCGTCGATGACGAAGGGGATCTGGATCATTTCCTCGGGCGGCGGCACGTAAGGCGGCTCGTCGTTTTTCGTCCGGATGTAGGCATCGATATCGTCGGCTGCCTGGTGCCCCGCGGCGATGGCCTTGATAGCGGTGCTCGGGCCTGTCACAGCATCGCCGCCGGCAAAGAATTTCGGGTTCGTCGTCTGGGAAGTCGTTTCGTCGATGCAGTCGAAGCTGGACCACTTGTTGACCGAAACCCCCGATTGGGCGGGCACGAAAGAGAGGTCCGACGTCTGTCCGATGGCCGCGATCACTGCGTCGACGCTCAGCGTGAAGACGGCACCTTCGATGGGGACGGGTCTCTTCCGTCCGCTCCGGTCAAAGTCTCCGAGCTTCATCCGCTGGCAGATCACGCCGATGACCTTATCACCGTCACCCACGACTTTGGTGGGTGCCACGAGGTACTCGATTTTGATCCCCTCGTGTTCAGCCGCCGCGATTTCCTCTTTTGCGGCGGGCATGTCTTCCCGGAGGCGGCGGTAGAGGATCGTGACATCGGCCCCCAGGCGGCGGGCCACCCGGGCGGCGTCGATGGCGGAATTGCCGCCGCCGACGACGGCCACCCTCGTACCGAGCGTCTTTTCACCCTTGTTCCAGGCGTCCTCATTGAAATTGAAATCTCTCAGGAACTCTACACCGCCCCAGACGCCCTTGATGTCTTCCCCTTCACAACCCATCCTCTGGCTTTTGTGGGCGCCGGGCGCCATGTAAATGTAGTCGTATTCGGCATTGATTTTCTCGAAGGGAATGTCCCGGCCCACACGGGTGTTCAACCGGATCTCGACACCGAGCTTACGGATGTCGTCTATTTCGCCTTCGAGGATGTTCCTGGGCAGCCTGTAAGAGGGGATGCCCCAGCTCAGCATGCCGCCGGCGGTGGGAAGCTCTTCGAAGATTGTCACCCCGTACCCCCGGAGCGCCAGGTCCTTCGCACAGGTGAGCCCCGAGGGTCCCGCCCCGATGACGGCGATCTTTTCCTTTCGCGTCACAGGCACCGGTTCGATCTTGGGACGGCGGGCATTGTCGGTGATGAATCGCTTCAGGAACTTGATGGCCAAGGGTTCATCCAGGGTCGCGCGCCTGCATTTTGACTGGCATTGGTGATCGCAGATCCTTCCGCAGACGGAGGGGAAGGGGTTCGTCTTGAGAAGGACTTTGTAGGCGTCTTCCAGGCGGTTGTCCCGGATGAGGGCGAGATAAGACGGTACGTCCATCCCGATGGGGCAGGTGTGCTGGCAGGGAGATTTGAAGAGGGCCGAACAGACCGCCGCCGGGCACTTCTTGTCCCGGATGTGGACCACATACTCGTGCCTGAAATAACGGATGGTGGAGAGGACCGGATTGGGGGCCGTCTGGCCCAGGCCGCAGAGGGAGGCGTCCTTGATGATGTTTGCCATCTGCTCCAGAAGTTCGATGTCCCCTTCCTTGCCTTTGCCGCTGCAGATGTTGGTGAGGATCTCGAGCATCCGTTTTGTCCCCTCGCGGCAGGGGATGCATTTCCCGCAGGACTCGTCCTTACAGAAGTCCATGAAGAAGCGGGCCATGTCGACGGCGCACTTGTCTTCGTTCATGACGATCATGCCGCCTGAACCCATGATGGCACCGAGTTCGACTATTTTCTCATAGTCGACGGATGCATTGAGGTGCTCCACGGGGATGCACCCGCCGGAAGGACCGCCCAGCTGAGCCGCCTTGAATTTCTTGCCGCCCGGGATGCCGCCGCCGATATCATAGATAATCGTTCCCAGCGTCGTACCCATGGGGACTTCGACAAGCCCGACGTTGTTCACGTCTCCGGTCAGGGCGAAAACCTTGGTTCCCTTGCTCTTCTCGGTGCCGATGCTCGCGTACCAGGCGCCGCCGCGGATCATGATCTGGGCGATGTTGGCCAGGGTCTCGACGTTGTTGAGAATACTGGGCTTTTTCCAGAGACCCGCCACGGCGGGGAAGGGAGGTCTCGGACGGGGCATACCGCGCTTGCCCTCGATGGAAGTCATGAGTGCCGTTTCCTCGCCGCAGACAAAAGCGCCGGCGCCCTGGTAAATCTCGATGTCGAAATCAAGTCCCGAGCCCAGGATGTTCTTCCCCAGAAGCCCGTAGTCGCGCGCCTGGCCGATGGCGACATTGAGCCGATGAATGGCGAGCGGATATTCCGCACGGCAGTAGATGTAGCCCTGGCGGGAATTGATGGCCTTTGCGGCGATGACCATCCCCTCCAGGACGGCATGGGGATCGGCTTCGAGGACGCTTCGGTCCATGAAGGCGCCGGGGTCGCCTTCGTCGGCGTTGCAAAGGACGTATTTGATATCACCCGGGGAACGGGAGGCGAACTGCCACTTCATCCCCGTGGGGAACCCGGCACCTCCCCTGCCGCGCAGCCCCGAGTCCAGGACCTCTTTGATGATCTGCTCGGGGGTCATTTCGGTGAGGGCTTTGGCCATGCCGATGTAGCCGTCTCTCGCGATGTATTCGTCGATATTCTCAGGGTCGATGAGCCCCCTGTTTCTCAGGACCCGGAGTTCCTGGAGGGCGAAGAAGGGGATTTCCTGCATCGTGGGGATCTTCTCTTCCGTGGCTGGCTCTTTATAGAAGAGCCGCGCCAGGGGGCGTCCCTTGATGAGATGTTCTTCCACGAGCTCCGGGATGTCGTCGCTTTTCACCGTCATGTAGATGATCCCTTCCGGGTAGACGACGATGATGGGACCCAGGGCGCAGAACCCGTTGCATCCCGTTTCCACGACCTTGATTTCATCCGCCAGGCCTCTCTTGGCGATTTCCGCGACCAGCGCCTTTCTCACGTCGATACTGCCGGAGGCATGGCAGCCCGTGCCTCCGCAGATCAGCATGTGCGACCGAAAAACCTTCATGGGGATTTATCCTCCTTCATACATATCTGAATCAGGACGACAGGAAGCGCTTCCTGATGATGTCCGGGTTATTTGACGATTTCAGCGCCTTTGGCCAGCACGAAAGGCGTCTGGACCTCGCCTTCCATGATGTGGCGCTTGAAGACCTGTCTCATCTTGTTCTCGTTCATCTTTTCATATTTGATCGGGTCTTTCCCGGGGATTTCCACCGTGATGAGCGGCTCCCGGCTGCAAATTCCCATGCACCCCGAGGTTGTCACCATGATGTCGGCGGCGCCCGACTCTTCAATCTCTCTTATGAGGGTGTTGAGAACCTCTCTCGCGCCAGCGGCGATTCCGCAGGTTCCCATGTGGACCGTGACCTTCGCCCGGTGAACGCCCGCCCTGGGGGATGTCTCCTGCTGAACCCTTTCCTTGATCTTCTTCAAATCCTCAATCTTGATCTTCGTCATAAGCTTCTTCCTCAATCAGGTGTATAAGTCCAGTATGCCTTTTGTCTTGGACGGTTTGACTCTCCCGTGGACATTTTCGTCGACCACGATCACAGGCCCGAGTCCGCAGGCCCCGAGGCAGCGGACCGTCTCCAGGGTAAAACGCCTGTCGGGGGTGGTGTCGCCTTCCTTGACTTTCCACTCCCTGGAGATGGTTTCGATGAGGCTCTTTCCGCCCCTGACGTAGCAGGCCGTCCCGAGGCATACGCGGACCGTGTGCCTGCCCTTAGGCTTCATGGTGAAGAAAGAATAAAAAGTCACCACGCCGAAAACCTGCGCAAGGGGCAGGTTTAACCCCTCAGCAACCCTTTTCTGTGCTGGAACGGGCAGGTATTGAAGAACGACCTGCGCCTCTTCCAGAACGGGGATCAGGGCCCCGGGCTTTCTCTTGTGTTTTTCGATGATCGCATCAAGCTTTGCGATCTGCTCCGGGGTAAATTCATTCAATAGATTGCCATTATCAGGGTTCATCAAAGTTTTCCTCCTTGATTATTCAGCGACGATGTCTTGCACGCCAATATCTTTTAATCCTTCGTTGATGTGCTCCCGTATGAACTTTGTCACTTCCGGGTGACTGAGGGGGACATCCTCCAGTTCTTTTTTCAGCTCCCGGGTATCGAGCATGTAGCTCCGGCCGTTTCTACTGTGATGGTAAAGAAAATCAACGCCGGGGTTCCCCAGGATGAGGCCGATCAGGGAAGAGGCAATGTTTCCCAGGGGCTGACGGTCGATGTGCCCTCGCCGGAATTTCGCGGTGATCGTCGTTCCTCCACCCACCTCCGAATCCAGCCGGAATTCGCCTCCCGTGTTCGTTGAGGCATTTTGCAGCATGGGAAGACCCAGCCCCACTTTTCGGACCTTTTTGGTTGTGTAAAAGGGGTCGAGGGCCCTTTGACGCTCCTCAGCATTCATCCCTTTGCCGTTGTCGGCTATTTCCAGCACATAAAGGTCCTTCTCGAAGTCCTCCACGATACGAATCGTGACGAGCTTTGCGCCGGCCCTGACGGAGTTTTCCGCGATGTCCAGGATATGCATGGCAAGCTCGAGCATGCCTCACTCCTGAATGTAACGGCCGTGACGCTTCTCGAAAGCCATCTTCAGTTCGGAGAGGGTTCCCCTTTCCAGATAGATCTTCGTCACCCCCTGACCAACCTCCCCAAGGCGGTGGGCGTCCGAGAACACCACGAGAGGGTAGGCGGCGAGCTCCGGGAATCGAGTCCTGGCGCCCTTCAGGCCGGTCCTGGGGGAAACCTCCACGGCGTCGAGTGCGAGGTCGCTCGGAATGAATCCCAGCTGCCCCAGCAGGCTGAAACCCTCCCGGTCGATATGGGAGGCGATGACGAGTCCGCCGAGTTCGTGGATCCTCCCGACGATCTGATCCAGCGGGATTCCGGTCGCGCCGATGAGAAGCCTCTCGTTCAGCCCCTCCACCTCGTCCAGTTCATTGACGATGGCCTGGCAGCCGAAAATCGCTTCGTCGTTCTTCCCGGGCAGATGCGCGTACACAATATCCTGAAGCTTCAGCAGGTTCTCCTGGCTTTCAAAGAATGCCAGCACGTGAACTTCTTCGCTGCTGGTCACTTCCATGCCCGGGAGGACAATCAGGTTCGTTCCTTCGGCAGCCTTGATGGTGTACCGGACATTTTCCGATGCGTTGTGATCGCAGACGGCTATAATGTCCAGGCGCTCGTCAATGGACTTCCGGACCAGGGCCCTCGGTGACATCTCAAGGTCGGCACAGGGGGAGAGACATGTATGCATGTGCAGATCGCAGCGAAAAGCCCTGATCATGGACTTCCAATCTTGTAATTCTTCATTTATCCCCGGCGGGCCCGAGACGAATGAGGTGTTTCCTGAAGTAACAACCTTCCTCCGAAAAGGAGTCTTTTATGATCCAGTCCCCCGCGTGGGGCCGGAAGAGGATATATGAAAGAGCCATCCGGATATTTCGGCTTAAGGAGAGATCAATTTGTAAATCTTCCCGGCGACCTCGAAGCCCGGATCCGCGGCAAGGAGGATGGGAATGCCTTCCCGGGTCGCTTTTTCCAGGGTGTCCGGGGCCGGTTGACTGCCCTGGACCAGTATGATGGCCGCAAGGTCTTTTAACGATGCCACGGCCACGATATTCTGATGGATCTGACGGGTAATCCATACGTGGCCTTCCTGGCTGTTGGCGATGACGTCGCTCAGGAGGTCGCCCACATACCCGCCTTTGACCTCCCGGTTGAGGGCCTTTCCACCGCAACTCACTTTGAGATTCAATGCCCTGACAATGGCTGCGAGATCCATAAACCTTCGTCCTTAAGCTTCTGCTTTCCGACTACCGTGGGTGGTCGGGGTGTCACTTCAAGTATAGGTTTCAACCCACTGCGGGTGGTCGGGGTGCAACTTCAAATCCAGGTTGAAAACCACCATTTTAACGTATGTCCCCACACCTACCTCGGAGGAGATGAAGAAGTCATCGGCGTATCGTTTCATGTTACTCAGACCCATACCCGCGCCGAACCCCATCTCCCGAACCTGTGCCGTTGCCGTTGAATAGCCCTCCTTCATGGCCAGTTCGATGTCCGGGATCCCGGTCCCTTCGTCCTTGGCCTCGATCTCTACAGACCGATCATCGGCGTGAAGAACAATCTGTCCTTTCTTGGCATACGAAACGATGTTGATTTCCGATTCGTAACACACGATGGCGGCCCGCCGGACCGTATCCTTCGGAAGTCCAATCTCCTTCAGGATGACCTTGATCTCGCTGGACACATTGCCCGCCGCCCCTACTACTCGCCGCCAACCTTTTCGATGCAGCCGACGATGCCGTTGCGGTGGAGGCGGCCCGAGGTCTCAAAGAGGATATATTTCGTCGAGAGGATGGGGATCTTGAGCTGCTCCGCAAGCTTCACCGTCTCCTCTGAAGGCTTCTTGCCGCGAACCATGATGATGGCGGATATGTCGAGGATGTCCGCCGTTCGGACGACCTGTGGATTTGTAAGACCCGTCAGGAGCAGACTTTCGGTCTTTGCGAAGGCCAGAACATCGCTCATCAAATCGGCGCTGAAGGCAGTTTTAATCTCCTTCCCCAGCTGGTCCCGGCCGACGATGACCTCGGCTTCCAGGATATCCTTCACGTCATTAAGGGTCACGTCGTCCTCCTGCGAATGCGTTTTTGATTCAGAAACCAATAAAAAATGTTTTTTCCCGGTGGGGTCGGGAGTGCCGTTTTCACGACACGAAGATGCCGGAACAGATGGCCGCCCTGTGTCTTAAAATCCATTGGTGACTAACACAGGCAGGCGTGGTTAGTCAATAAAATTGTTCCTCGAATTTATCGTGCGAATATGCCCGAATTCCTCGAAGATTCAAACAAAAAAATTTATTCGATATTTTTCTTGACAGGCACCTTCGGGAGGTATATGAATTGACTCTGAGTCATAAAGTGACCAGTGTTCACATCACAGGCGCCTGTCAGGGGAGGTTGGGGATTTTGGGGCTCGAGGAAAGAAGAAACCGGGAAAAAGAACGGAGGCGGGAGACCATCCTGAAAGCCGCCCGCCGGGATTTCATGAAAAAGGGATTCAAGGCCGTCACGGTGGACTCCATCGCCCAGAGGGCCCAACTCAGCAAAGGCGCCATCTATCTGTACTTCAAGAGCAAGGAAGAGATTTACGCCCAGGTCCTCATCCGGGACATCGAAAAGTTCCATGACCGCGTCGCCGATATCTTCCACGGGGGCGACACGGCGTCGGAGGTCCTGGTCCGATTTGCGCAAATTTATACCGATTTCTTTTTGAATGAACGGGAACTCTTCAGAATCCTCATGACGTTCATGGTGCAGCCCAATCCACTCAATATTTCCGAACAGATCAACGATCACATCATCCGGAACACGAATAAAACCATCGGCATCATCGAGAGGATCTTTCAAAACGGGATCGATAGAGGGGAATTCCCGGGCTGCCGGAACATCAGACAGTGCAGGAATGCTTTATGGGGCCTGCTGAACGGCATCATCGCTCTTCACCTTTTCACCGGCAGGGAGGAAACCCGAGAGGAGAGAATCCGTTCAACGATCAGCGGCGGACTGGATGTTTTTCTTCGAGGGCTGACCACTAATCCGGAAACAGATTTAAAATCTTGAATTCAAAAAAATCGAGCGAAGGGAGGCTTCCATGGGTAACACATTGGTAAACAGGAGGGACCAGGATTTTATTCTCTATGAACAGCTCGACATTCAAAAGCTTTTCGGCCGTGAACATTTCGCGGATTATTCCAAGGAAACGGTCGACATGATGCTGAACGAGGCCGAAAAGATGGCCGTCGAGATCATTCTGCCGACCCACGAAGACGGGGACAAGGTGGGAGCAGCCTTCAAGGAGGGAAAGGTTTTCGTACCCAAGTCCTACCACGACGCGTACAGGAAATTCACGGAGGCGGGGTGGCTCAACGCGATGAGAAGCCCTGATGTGGGAGGACAGGGCATGCCGGCTTCGGTGTCTGCCGCCTGCTATGAGCTTTTCAATGCCGCCAACTTTTCCTTCATCATGTACGGGGGGCTGACGACCGGGTCGGCGGGGCTCATCGAAACTTTCGGCACGAAGGAACTGAAGGAAAAGTACATGTTCAAGATGTACAGCGGAGAGTGGGGGGGGACGATGTGCCTCACGGAGCCGGGAGCGGGCAGCGATGTGGGTGCTCTCAAGACCACGGCAAAGAAGCTTCCCGACGGAACCTACAGCATCACGGGCAACAAGATCTTCATCTCGAGCGGCGACCACGATCTCACACCCAACATCGTCCACGCCGTGCTGGCGCGGATCGAGGGGGACCCCCCGGGGACGAGAGGGATATCCATCTTTGCCGTCCCCAAGTACCGCGTGAAGCCGGATGGCTCCATCGGTGAGTCCAATGATGTCAAGACGGGAAACATCGAGCACAAGATGGGCATCAAAGGCTCAGCCACCTGCACGCTTGTGTTCGGTGAAGACGGGAAGTGCATCGGGGAGCTGCTGGGCCGGGAGCGTGACGGCATGCGGATCATGTTCAAGCTCATGAACGAAGCGAGACTCGAGGTGGGCAGCCAGGCCCTGGGTTGCGCTTCAGCGGCTTACGAACACGCCGTCCAATACGCCAAGGAAAGGATCCAGGGGACAGAGATCTTCGAAATGAAGAATCCCGATGCCCGGCCCGTGCCGATCATCCATCACCCGGACATCCGCCGGACGCTCCTGTGGATGAAGGCCCATGTGGAGGGCATGCGGTCACTCCTTTACCAGACGTACTTCTGCATCGACATGGAAGAATCTGCGGAGACTAAGGAGGAAAAGGAAAAGTGGCAGGGGTTGGTGGATGTCCTCGTACCCATCTGCAAGGCCTATATCTCCGACAAGTCCTTCCTGGTCTGTTCCAAGGCCGTCGATGTCTACGGGGGTTACGGTTACTGCTCGGAGTATCCCGTGGAGCACTATCTCCGGGACTGCAAGATCACGGCGATCTACGAAGGCACGAACGGCATCCAGGCCCTGGACCTTGTGGGCAGGAAAATCGGCATGAAGAAAGGCATGCACCTTTTGAGCATGGTCGAGATCCTGAATACGATCATCTCATCGGGACGCGAATTCGAGGAGCTGAAGCAATCCTGCCAGTACCTGGATGATGCCCGGAACGCCATAACGGATCTGACACTGCACTTCTACCGTCTGGGAAAGGGCGCCGGTTTCCTGATCCCGATCCTCTATGCCCAGCCGTACCTCGAGCTCTTCGGGGATGTCGCCATCGGCTCCCTTCTCATGCAGCAGGCCGAGATTGCGGCTCAGAAGCTGAAGACGGTTTATTCGGAAAGGGGCGCCAAGGGTTCCGTGGCCAAGCAGCGGGCACTCGTCCACCAGATTCCCGATGTGGCCTTTTACCAGGGAAAGGTTGCCGCCGCGAGATTCTTTGCCGTCAACGTCCTCTCCACCATCCGGGCGCGGTGCGAGGCGGTCAAGGTCGGCGACCGGGCTCCCGTCGAAATGGCCGAAGAGTCTTTCAGTGCCTGAAAACCATGACCCGCTGTGCAGCGGTTCCAGAAAATAGAAATAGAAGGAGGAAATCATGCCATACGAAATCAAACGAGCTGCGATACTGGGTGCCGGCGTCATGGGCGCGGCCATCGCGGCGCACCTGACGAACTGCGGCATCGAATGCGTGCTCCTGGATATCGTCCCCTTTGACCTGACCGATGCGGACAAGGCGAAGGGCTGGACGAAGGAAAGCTCCGCCTGGCGAAACAGCTTCGCCCAGAGGGGGCTCGATGGAGCGCTGAGATCGAGACCGGCGAGCTTCTTCACGGCGAAGAACGCGTCCATGGTCAGGGTCGGCAACTTTGAGGATCACCTGAAGTGGCTTGCCAGTGTGGACTGGGTCATAGAGGCGGTCGTCGAGAATCTGAAGATCAAGCAGGATCTCTTCGCCAAGGTCGAGAAGATCGTGGGACCTGACTGCATTGTCTCGAGCAACACCTCGGGCATCCGGATTACCGAGATCGCCGAGAGCTTCAGCCCGAAACTGAAGGAACGGTTCCTCGGGACCCACTTTTTCAACCCGCCCCGTTACATGAAACTCCTGGAGCTCATTCCGCTGAAGGAGACGAAAAAGGACGTCATCGATTTCATGACTCGCTTCGGCGAGGACCGGCTGGGCAAGGGGATCGTGATGTGCAAGGACGTGCCCAACTTCATCGCCAACCGGATCGGCGTCTTCGACATGGCCAACGCCTTCGACCTCATGGTGAAGCGCGGCATGAAGGTCGAGGAAATCGACGCCGTCCTGGGCGAGGCCGTCGGCCGTCCCCGCTCCGCCATCTTTGGAACGCTCGACCTCGTGGGACTGGACACGGCTTTCCACGTCATGAAGAACCTCTACGAGGCCCTGCCCGGGGACGAGATGCGGAACCTCTTCATGCCCCCCGAATTCATCAAGGGACTCCTGGAGCGAAAATGGCTCGGGAACAAGACGAAGCAGGGTTTTTACAAGAAAGTCAAGGACGAAAAGGGAAAGAAGGTCAAACTCGTCCTCGATTACCATACCATGGAATATGTCCCGCCGCAGGCGCCGAGATATGAATCCGTCGGTGCGGCCAGGAAGGCCGAAGTTCCCTTTGAAAAGAAACTCAGGATGGTCTTCGGCGCCAAGGATGCCGCCGCCGATCTCATCCGGGAGTACCTGTGCAACAACTTTATCTATGCGGCCAACCGTATCCCCGAGATCAGCGACAGCATCGTCGAAATAGACAACGCCATGAAATGGGGCTACAACCACCAGCTCGGACCCTTCGAGACCTGGGACGCCGTCGGTGTGCAGGAAGCCGTCGAGGTGATGAAGGCCCTCAAGAAACCGATCCCTGCAAGCGTCGAAGAGATGCTGAAAGGCGGCTTCGGTTCCTTCTACACCGAGAAGGCCGACGGGAAATATGCCTATGACTTCAACGCCAAAAAATACGTCAAGATCCCGGAAAGCCCGAAGATCATTTTCCTCGCGCCCCTCAAGGACCGGAAGAAAGTCGTCCGGGAGAACCCGGGCGCGAGCCTCATTGATATCGGCGACGGTGTGGCCTGTCTGGAGTTCCACACCAAGATGAACGCCATCGACGATGACATCATCAGCCTGATGTTCGAGAGCTGCGACATCGTGGAAAAAGATTTTCTGGGACTCGTCGTGGGCAACCAGGGGAGCAACTTCTCGGCCGGCGCCAACATCTTCAAAGTTCTCATCGCCATCCAGAAGGGGGACTGGGATATCCTCGAAAAATTGGTCAATGATTTCCAGCAGGCCAACATGCGGATGAAGTACCTCTCGAAACCCGTCGTCTCGGCGCCGGCGGGCCTGACCCTGGGCGGTGGCTGCGAGGTTTCCATGCACGCGGCCCGGTGCCAGCCCTGCGGAGAGACTTATGTCGGCCTCGTGGAGGTCGGCGTGGGCGTCATCCCGGCGGGCGGCGGCACCAAGGAACTGATGGTGCGCGTCACCGAGGGGATCCCCGAGGGGGTCATCGCCACGGGGCTCAACCTCCAGGGCTATTACCAGAAGGTCTTTGAGAATATCGGCATGGCAAAAGTGGCCACCAGCGCCGTGGAGGCGAAGGAACTCGGATACTTCCGCAGGTCCGACAACATCTCTTTGAACAGGGATCAACAGATCTACGACGCCAAGGAGGTCGTGCTGGGACTCTCGAGGTTCTATCGCAAGCCCGGTCCCGCCCTGATCCCTGTCATGGGTGAGAATTTCTGCGGCATCGCCGATTCCGTCCTTTACAACATGAGGCACGGCAATTACGTGTCGGACTACGATGTGGTGGTTGCCAAGAAGCTTGCCCACATCATCTCGGGCGGCGACTGCCCGGAGGGGACTTTCGTGACCGAACAGGAAATCCTGGATCTCGAAAGGGAAGCCTTCCTGAGCCTTTGCGGCGAGGGAAAGACCCAGGACAGGATCATGAGCATGCTGAAGACCGGCAAGCCCCTGAGGAACTAAGAAGGGTTCTTGACCGTGGAGTCAAACGACTGAAAGCTCCTCGATGCATTGAGGGGTTCATGGAATAAGGGAGGTAAATCATGAGAGATGCCGTTATTATCGAAGCGGTGAGAAGTCCAGGCGGACGATACAGAAGGGGAGGGCTGGCCGGGACCCGGGCCGAGGAAATCGGGATCCAGGTCCTGAAGGGCCTGATGGCGAGGGTTCCACAGTTGAAACCTGGCGATGTGGACGACCTGATCGTGGGATGCGCCTTCCCGGAAGCGGAACAGGGCATGAACATGGGCAGGGTGCTGACCCTCGGTGCGGGGCTGCCAATCACCACCGCGGGGATGACGATCAACCGGTTCTGTTCATCGGGGCTCCAGTCCATCGCCGACGCGACGGCGAAGATCCGGGCGGGCTGGTCCGAGGTGATCATCGCGGGTGGTACGGAGAGCATGTCCCACATCCCGATGGGTGGGAGCGTCTTCCGCCCCGACCCCGACTGGGGGGACCGGCCGAACACGTATGTCTCCATGGGCATCACGGCGGAAAACGTGGCGTCCCATTACAAGGTCTCCCGCGAGGACCAGGACGCCTTCGGTGCCGAGAGCAACCGCAGGGCCGCTGAAGCCATCCAGTCGGGCAAGTTCAAGGACGAGATCATCCCCATTCAGGCCTTCCGTTATAGGAAGGATGAGGCTGGCAAGCGGGTTCGCGAGGCATACACCTTCGGCATGGATGACGGTGTGCGCTGGCCCACGACCCCGGCGGATCTCGGCAAGTTGAGACCGGCCTTCAAAAACGGGGGCTCCGTCACGGCGGGCAACTCCTCGCAGATGACCGACGGTGCGGCCTTCGCCCTTCTCATGTCGTCCGGGAAGGCGAAGGACATCGGCGTCAAGCCCATGGCAAGGCTCATATGTTATGCCGTGGCCGGCTGCGCCCCGGAGGAGATGGGAATCGGGCCCGCCGTCGCGATCCCGAAGGTCCTGAATCTGGCGGGACTGGCGCTTTCGGACATCGACCTCTTCGAGATCAACGAGGCCTTTGCCTCGCAGGCCATCGCCAGCGTCCGGCAGCTCGGGATCGAGGATCGCTGGCGAAAGGGGGACATCAACCCCAACGGCGGCGCCATCGCGTTGGGCCACCCGCTCGGCTCTACGGGGGCGAAGCTCACGGCCCAGGTCCTCCACGAGGCCCGCAGACGCGGTGCCAAGCGCTGTATCGTGTCGATGTGCATCGGCGGTGGCATGGGTGCGGCGGGGATATACGAGATGATGTAGGATGAAGAGGCTAAGGGCGAAAGGCTAAAGGTTTAAGGTAAATAAATAAAAAAGCAGAACATCTCAGGGCCGCGGTTCGAAAGACCGCGGCCTTCCTTTTTTGAAAAGCATCGACAGTTAGCCGGGATGCTGGTATAGATCAATGGCAAGTGCCGCTTCTCAAGGAGGTGTCAGATGAAGATCGGGTTTGTTCAGTTCGATCCCGCATTCGGGGAGGTGGAGAAAAATCTTTCACGCGCAGCTTCCCTGATCGAAGGCGTTGAGGCCGACCTCCTTGTTCTGCCGGAACTTTTCAGCACGGGGTATCTTTTCACCTCGAAGCAGGAAGCAATCGATCTTTCAGAAGAAGTCCCCGATGGCAGGACGGTGAAAGCCCTTACGGCCGTGGCGAAAGAAAAAGGAGTCCACATCGTAGCGGGACTTGCGGAGTGGGACGATGGCAGGATTCACAACTCCGCTGTCCTTGTTTCAGCCCGGGGCCATGTGGGGACCTACCGCAAGATTCACCTTTTCTTCGAGGAGAAGCTCTGGTTCGATCCCGGAGACCGGGAGCCGGAGGTCTTCGATATCGGATCCTGCCGGGTGGGCATGATGGTCTGCTTCGACTGGTTCTTCCCCGAGACGGCGAGGGTCCTGGCCCTGAAGGGCGCGGATATCATTTGCCATAGCGCGAACTTGGTTCTGCCCTACTGTCAAGACGCGATGATCACCCGGTGTCTGGAAAACCGTGTCTTTGCCGTGACGTGCAACCGCACGGGGTTGGAACGGCGGGGGGGGAAGACGCTTGCTTACACCGGGCGGAGTCAGATCGTTGATCCACGGGGTCAGGTCCTATACCGGGCCGAGCGGGAAACCGATGAGGTCCATGTGGCGGACGTGGACGTGACGGCCGCGAGAGACAAGCAGCTCAACGAACACAATAACCTTTTCGGAGACCGGCGGTCCCAGTTTTACGGTGTCCTGGTGCAGAAATTTTAGGGAGATAGCGGGATTTTTCTTCCGGATTATCTGGCGGGTTTAGAAGGCAATTTGATCTCCAGGTATTTTCTCAATCCAACGACCTGGAAGGCATTGTTGATGGACGACAGGATGTTCGAGTCGGTCTGGTCTCCCGGGCTCTCGGACTGAACAACAAATTTGCCCGAATGCCTGAAGCTTCGTTCCACGACGCAGTGGGCGAGATCAACGACGGCCGTGGCCGAAAAACCGTTCTTTTCGATGCTGAGGTGCTGGTTGAGAATGATGCCGGCGAGATAATCGGGAAGCGAGAATTTCTGGATCATACGAACGCCGAAATAGGGGTGGTATCTGGAGGTAAAATCACAGTCCGGCTTCAGATGGTTTTGCTTTTCGTAAAGAACGATCGGAATTTTGCCCATCTCGAGAAGCAGCGAGCCCAGTTCAACCCGGTCCTGGTCAAGGGCATTCAACCCCAGCTGCTTGGAGAGAATCCTGCCCATGATCGCCATGGAAAAACTTCTGGCTGCCAGCTCTTCCAGTTCGTGACTTGAAAAATAGAGGGTGAAGGCCAGGATGTAGACCTTTGCCGGTTTCATGCCCAGCCGCATGACCACGTTCAGGAATTCGTGGGCCTCTCCCGCCTTGGTTTTTCCGAGGTGAGAGACGAGATTGGCACGGCCGATCAGGCGGGAGAGAACGTCCTGCCTGAGCTTCAGTTTTATCTTTTCAATGTCGTCCTGGCGGGCGTCTTCATTGTCGAGGATGGATATGACTTCGGGCGCAAAACCCAGATTCAGCTTGTCGAGAACCTGCGTTTCGATGTCCCTCAGGCGAACGAAATCTTCATGGGTTTCGACTTTGAATTCACCGAAATTTTTAAGGGTGATGGTCTCCATATAACCGGGTTCCGGTGCCGGTGACTCGAATGGTCGTGGTTTCCAACCTTCCATCAGATGTGCAGAGGTACCTGCCGTCAGGCGGTCAGGTCCTCGAAGTCAATCAATTAGCAAAAACCATACCACTCATGATAATTTTTTGACGCAGGGTAACAATTCGATTTGAAATATATTTTCGCTTTTTTTAAACGGTGTGCCGGGTAGGAATTTTTCTTGACACAGCGACGCGCGAGCCTCTATCTAGCATAATCATAACCATGAAGGCAGCGGGCGCACCTAGTGCGCCACAAGGGTGGAGAAAGAGGTTGCCGATGCCGAAGAAAAGGGTTGCCAAGACGTCCAAGATGGCCGGTCTTGCCCCCGGGACGCTCATTCATATCGGGGAGCAGAAGATCGAGAGATCGAAGATCCGAATCCTGGACTATGACGAGACACGGGTGGAGGAGAAGGAAATCCGAACCGTGGAGGAAGCATTTCCCTTCAAAGGAAAGCCGACCGTTACGTGGATCAGCATCGACGGCATCCACGACAAGGAGATCATCGAGAAAATCGGAGATCACTTCAACATTCATCTCCTGCTCCTCGAAGACATCATGAACACCAATCAACGTCCGAAGATGGAGGATTTCGGGGAGTACCTCTTCATTGTTTTGAAAACCCTGAGCCATGACGAGGAAGGAGACAGAATCAGCGCCGAGCAGGTGAGTCTCATTGTCAACCGGGATGTGGTCATCTCCTTTCAGGAGCGGGAAAGCCCGATTTTCGAACCGCTCAGGGAGCGAATCCGAAACGGCAAGGGGCGTGTACGGAGGATGGGGACGGACTACCTGGCTTATTCGATCATCGACGCGATCGTTGACGAGTATTTTGTCATCATTGAAAATATCGGAGAGGACATCGAGCGGTTCGAGGACAATTTGGTGCTCGACCCCGGACCCCGGACCCTGAAAGGCATTCAGAGCCTGCGAACGGAGATGCTGATCCTCCGCAAGGCCATCTGGCCCATGAGGGAGGTCGTCCTGGGTCTGGAAAGACTGGAATCCGCCCTCATCCAGGAATCGACGGACATCTTTTTCCGCGATGTCTATGAGCACACCGTTCAGATCATGGACACCGTCGAGACCTATCGGGACATGCTCTCGGGAATGCTTGACATTTATCTCTCGAGCATCAGCAACCGTCTCAATGAAGTCATGAAGGTCCTCACCATCATCGCCACCATCTTTATCCCTCTCACCTTTATCGCCGGTGTTTATGGAATGAACTTTGATTTCATGCCGGAACTGAAATGGCGTTACGGTTATGCTTTTGCGTGGTCCGTCATGCTTGCAGTTGTCGGCGTGATGCTCTACTATTTCAGAAAGAAAAAGTGGATCTGATGGTCAACTGGATCGAGGATGGTTCTGCACCGAAGGGTTCTGAACGGAGAGTAAAAAATATTCGACATAATTCGCAGTCTGGTCAAAAATACCCAGATGAAAGGCCCCCGAGATCCTGAGGAGTGAGGTGTACTATAAGCGTACGTCGCAACGACGAGGGGTGAAGGAAACGCAGAAAATGGGCATTTTTCACCGGGCTGGCAGAGGAGGTCGTTAGGTATGCCGGACGATATGCGCTGGGTCAAAACACACTGTGCAAGGATGGATCACGGCGGGTGCGCCCTTCTCGTTGCTGTCAGGGACAACAGGATTGTGCAGGTCAAGGGGGATCCAGAAGGCTTCCTCAACAGGGGTTATATGTGTGTGAAAGGGGTGGCCTCGCCGGACCGACTGAGCCACCCCGACCGGCTTCGTCACCCCCTGAAAAGGGTGGGTAAACGCGGAGCGGGAAAGTGGCAACGGATCTCCTGGGAGGCGGCGCTGGAGGAAATCGCGGGAAACTTCGTCGGGATAAAGAAAAAACACGGCGCCAGAGGGGTTGCCTTTGTCGTGGGCATGCCGAAGGGCCTCGACCACCTCGTTTTGATCCGGTTGGCCAACATCTTCGGGTCGCCGAACGTGGTGGGGATCCAGGACCTGTGCCATGCCCCCCGTGAAGTCACGGGCTATCACACCTGCGGGTTTTACCCCGTGGTGGATTTCCACCATGAAAGCAAGTTCGTGATCCTCTGGGGGAGCAACCTCACCTCAACCAACGAGGAGGGCGAGATCTGCAGCATGATCCTTGGCCAAATCAAGAAGGGGCTTGATTACATCGTGGTCGATCCCAGGCGGATCGACCTCGCGAAGAAGTCGAAACTCTGGCTGCAGGTCCGACCGGGTACCGACGCGGCCCTTGCCCTGGGTATGCTGAACGTGGTCATTGGCGAAGGACTTTACGACAAAACCTTTGTGGAGAAATGGACTCACGGCTTCGATGAGCTGGCGGCCCACGTGAAAAAGTACACGCCGGAGAAGGTTGCCGAAATCACCTGGGTGCCGGCCGATGATATCCGCAAGGCGGCGAGGCTCTACGCGACGTCAAAACCCGCCGCCATTCAATGGGGAAACCCCATCGAGCACAATGTGAACAATTTTGACACGATTCGCGCCCTCATCTGCCTCATGGCGATCACGGGAAACCTCGACATCCCCGGCGGGAATGTGGATGCCCGGGACCCCAGGATCATGGGGCTGGCCCAGTTCGTCCGGGCGGATCTCGTTCCCGACAAGCGGAAGGAGATGATCAGCGCCCATTACCGGGTCATCCCGCGATTCATGACCATCCCGCCGGCCTTCCTGAGAAAGGCGATCCTGGACGGTGTACCCTATCCGGTTCGGGCCGTGTATGCGATGTGCTGCAACCCGATGCTGTCCTATGCGGACAGCCGTTTGACTTACAAGGCCCTCACGAGTCTCGATTTCCTCGCCGTTTCGGAGATCTTCATGACGCCGACGGCTGCCCTGGCGGACATCGTCCTTCCCGCGGCGACCCAGTATGAATTCAACGATATCGGCCACTACGGTATCGGCCACGGATACATCCTTGCCCGCCCCGGGGTCGTGGATCCACCGGAAGAGTGCTGGCCTGATCTGAAGATTTTGAATGAACTGGGCAAGCGCATCTCGCCGCCGGAGCACTGGCACGAGGACTATAATCGGTTCGTGGAAGATCTCGTGAAACCGAGTGGTCTCACGTACAGTCAGTTCTGTGAAAAGGGATACCTGAAAGGCCCTGAAAGGTTCAGGAAATACGAGGAGAAGGGATTTGCAACACCGACCAAAAAGGTGGAACTGCTGCTGAGCACCGCCGAGCAATTCAAACTGAGGCCTTTGCCGGAGTTCAGGGGACTGCCGGAAGAGGAAGACCCTCAGTATCCGCTCGTTTTGACGAGCGCCAAGAGCCGGTACTATCTCCACTCTTCTTACCGGTGGATCGAAAGACTCCGGAAGCTCAACCCCAGACCCACCGTGGAGATTCATCCCGAGACGGCAAAAAAATACGCAATCTCCGAGGGTGACGAGGTGGTCATTGAAACAAAGTGCGGGACCATCAGACAGTACGCCAAACTAACCGAAGGGGTGCATCCCGGCGTTGTCTGCGCAGCCCACGGCTGGTGGTTTCCGGAGGGGAATCCGGAGAACCAGTACGACTGGGATAAGTCCAATTTCAACATGCTCACATCGGTGGGAAAGCTGGGAAGGGAATACGGCACGCCGAATGTCAAGGCTCTTGCCTGCAGGATCAGCCGGGCGGGATAGCACCCGGATGGCATAACAAAATGGGGGGACAACAAACGTCCCCCCTTTTGTTGTTTGCATTCCTGTATTGCTCTCAGGTTGCGTTCGGGATCGTAATCTGTATCGTGCCGCCCCGTCCGAGGATGTCGTGGAGATGAATATACCCCTTCAGGATACGATTTTCATCCACGACAACAAGAGCCGTGATCTCGTCCTTCTGCATGCGCTCGATCGTTCGGGCGACGGTTTCGTTTTCATCGACGGTCTTGGGTTTCTTTGTCATGAGGTCGTCGACGATCCTTTCCTTGAAATGGACCCCCCGCTTCACATACCGGCGCATGTCGCCGTCTGTCAGGATGCCCATCAGGTGGTTGTTGCTGTCCGTAATGATGACGAAACCGACGTTCTTCCGGTCAAGCTCCTCCACGGCCTCCAGGAAGGGTGTCCCGGTGAGGACCCTCGGGATCCCCTCCCCGCCGATCATGATATCCCTCACGCGCGCCTGGAGTCTGTGTCCCAGCGTCCCTCCAGGGTGGAAGCGGTAGAAATCCTTTTCCTGGAAATCGCGTTTTCCGATCAGAGCAATGGCCAGGGCATCCCCCATGGCAAGCGCCGCCGTTGTGCTGGAGGTCGGTGTCAGGTTGAAGGGGCATGCTTCTTTCTTGACCCCGACGTCGATGACGATATCCCCGCAGCCGGCGAGGGTTGAACGGAGGTTTCCCGTAAAGACGATCAGCGGCGTGCCGATTTCCTTCGTCCGGGAGACGAGAGAATTAATCTCGCCTGTTTCGCCGCTGTTGGAGATGGCGAGAATGACGTCGTCCTTGGTGACGATGCCGAGATCGCCGTGAAGACCTTCCACGGGGTGGAGGAAGATGGCCGGGGTGCCGGTGCTGGTGAGGGTCGCCACGATCTTCTTGCCGATGAGCCCCGATTTCCCGATACCCGTGACGATGACGCGGCCTTTGGTTTTGAAGATCATATCCACAGCGCGGACGAAATCGCCACTGACGCTTGGAATAAGATTGAGGATGCTCTCCGCTTCTATCTTGAGAACTTCCCTTGCCTGTTCCATCATATGCTTTTTGTTCATTTCCACAAGCCTTCCCTGCAGGCGTTCGGGCCCGCAGGCCTTCTTTCGACTATCAAATAATCCGGCTTAAAACAAGTCCAACTTGCACATCCCGTGCCGCTGTGATTAATATGTCACGTCTATCCCCTTCGGCAAGGAGCATGAAATTACCATGGAATATCACAGCGCGCGCCTCAGTTTTTCCACGACCGGTCAGACAGATGTGATCGACATTACGGGGCTTGTGTCCAAGAAGGTGCAGGAATCAGGCGTCACGGATGGCCAGGTTTTGGTCTTCGTCCCCGGGTCTACGGCGGCCCTGACGACCATTGAGTTCGAGGGGGGTGTCATCGAGGATCTGAAGGAGGCCGTCAGCCGCATGGCCCCGGAGGGAATTTTCTATCGTCATGATGCACGGTGGGGCGATGGGAACGGTTACGCCCACGTGCGGGCGGCTCTCCTGGGCCCGTCGCTCACGGTTCCCGTTGTCGGAGGTGCCATGGTACTGGGCACCTGGCAGCAGATCATCCTCCTCGACTTCGACAACCGCCCGAGAAGGCGCCACGTCCTGGTGCAGGTCTCAGGCATCAAGAAACAGTTGTGAGCAACTGTGTTTCGAGTCAAGGTAATTAACTAAGCATATTTCCAGCACGTGTTGTTTTTGATCATCGTATTGAGGATGATCAG